>Ga0209164_1000360_pt1 | contig 118141 bp, 111 predicted proteins | sample MTBNYHSulfiMetaG_FD_187458 | JGI IMG/M metagenome (GOLD analysis project Ga0209164, IMG submission 187458) | Enrichment culture microbial communities from rom New York Harbor, USA that are MTBE-degrading - MTBE-NYH (New York Harbor Sulfidogenic)... | ecosystem: Environmental > Aquatic > Marine...
TTGCCGGGGAGCCCACCCTGGACGCCCAGGGCAACGTCTACTTCGTCCATCACTTCTTCAGCCCGGACATGGAGATGCTGGAGGCCGACATCTACGTGGCCTACCGGGTCTAGACTGCTTTTCTGTTAGCATTTTGGTCGAGAACGGTTAAATAGTATCCGGGCGGTTACATGCGCTCTAAAGTTTTTGGGCATAAACGAGGAACCATGAAAAAAAGTGTACTAATATTTTTGGCAACTGTAGTAATGCTGGGCGGTTTGGGGATGATGGCTACCGAGAACATTCAAGCTGCCAGCGTAGATACGGCAAGAGGCCCCATTCTGGACTTTGGCGACAACACCACCGCATGGCTGGTAACTGAGGCGGATACACCAGAAGGAGACACCTTTCTGCTGTTCGATGCCTTTGGTGGTTTCTGGGCTGATGCTGAGAAAGCCCCAGGTGATGATGGAGTAGGCAACCCGGGTCCAGACAATCCAGGAGACGAAGATGACCTGCTGTGTTGGGCGGCCACTGGCTCCAACATGATGGAATGGACTGGGTGGGGATTCACTGGGGGGATGGACGATACCGATGACTTCTTCCAGTTTTTCATAGACCACGTCACCGACTTCGGGCATTTTGTAGAAGACGGCCTTGCATGGTGGTTCAACGGAACTTTGAGAAATGTTGAGGGCGCCGCCGAGGAGGATGTTGACCACACCGGTTTCTGGCCGGGGTACAATCCCAACGATTACATCTGGTATGACTGGAGCCTGCCGGATACCCTGCCCCACATCCGCAACGAGCTAACCAATGGGCGGGCGGTGGGGATAAGTATTTATGGAAATAACAGTGGGGCTCACGCTGTTACCTGCTGGGGTTTCAACTATGACAGTACCAAGAACCCAGATACGGAAAAAGAGGACTACTATCTGGGTGTATGGCTTACCGACTCCGACAGCCATAAGGGCCAAAACAATCCGCCTGACATGTTGAAATACTATGCTGTGAAATACAATACTGCTGCTGGTCGCTGGTGGATGCCTCACTATGGTGGTGGCTGGTTTATCTGGGGCGTAGCATCGCTGGAGGCATTCCCGGGAGAAACTCGACCTGTTGCAGACTCTGGCGGACCCTACACTGCTGGCGAGGGAGCTACCATAACTTTCGATGCGGGCAGCTCCACAGACGATGACGTTCTAAGCTATAGATGGGACCTTGATGGAGATGGGGTCTGGGACACCGGATGGTCGTCCAGTTCCTCTGTCAGTCATGTCTGGTACGACGACTATGTAGGCAATGTTACGGTGGAGGTTTTTGACGGCAGATTGCGAGATGTGGACACCACTACGGTGGTCATCACCAACCTGGCACCCAGCGTGAATGCCGGCAGTGACCGGACCGTCAACGAGGGCGACACGGTGTCTTTCTCCGGCGCCTTTACCGATCCGGGAAGCGCTGACACCCACACCATCCACTGGAATTTCGGCGACGGAACCAACGCCACCGGCACGCTCACCCCCAGCCACATCTACGGCGACAACGGCGTCTACACGGTGACCCTCACCGTATCCGACGACGACGGCGGCTCTGATTCAGACACCATGACGGTCACCGTTCTCAACGTCAACCCCGTCGTTCCCGCCATCTCCGGCATCACCATAGAAGAAAACTCGCCCTTCAACCTCACGGCCACCGCCACTGACCCCGGCTCCGACGACCTGACCTTCACCTGGAGCTTTGCCTATGGACCCACCACGACCACCACCTACTACAACGACGGAAGCAGCCCCGACCCCGTCCTCAGCCCGGATGGAACCCATCCCTTCTCGGTCACCGACTCCGTGGGGCACACCTATGGGGACGACTATGTGTTCACGGTCACCCTCACCGTCACCGACGACGACGGAGGCACCACCACCATCACCACCACGGTCACCGTCACCAACGTAGCTCCCACCATAACCGCCGCCAGCCTGGCCCTGCCCTACCCGGACAACCCCGGCTTCATTCTGCCCGTCGTGCATACCCTCAACTTTACGGCTACCGCTACCGACCCCGGCTCCGACGACCTGACCTTCACCTGGAACTGGGGCGACGGAACCCACACCACCAACACCTACTACAATAACAACAGTCTGGGCCCGGACCCCTATCCCAGCCCCCACAGCAACCCCATAAACGTCACCGACACTGCCTCCCACATCTATGCCGCTCCCGGTAACTACACCGTCACTCTCACCGTCACCGACGACGACGGCCTTACCACCACGACAACCTGGAACATCACCGTGCTGGACGCCGCCGGGGCACTGGACGACATCAATGCCTACATTCAGTCTCTGCCCGACGATGCCTTCAAGGGAAAAGCTGGTCAGCGCAAAAACGCCTTTGACAACATGTTTGATGCCCTCCACGACATGCTGGCCGATGAGGAATACCGGGGCATGACCCAGGATCTCGCCAACAACGTGAAGAGCAAATGTGACGGCACCCAGGGGGGCAAAGCCAATGACGACTGGATAACGGACCCCGTAGCCCAGGAACACCTGTGCGGCAAAATCGACGACCTCATTGCCTACCTGGCCACCCTCCTGTAAACCCTCCTTTTCCCTCTTTTTCCTTTTATTTATTCATTTTTTGGGAGCAGATATGCTGTAGTGAAGATTTTTTATCGGTCTATAATTCATCTGGGAATTTTTAAATACGCTGTGCGGTTATCTGGACAGAGGCGAGAGGCATGAAAAAACAACTTGTTCTGAGTGTGGCGTGTATTCTGGCAGCAACTGCTATCTGGACTCTGGTAGCGGAAACCAATGCGCAGGGGCACAGCGAGGTCTGGGTAGACGATGACGCAGAGCCGGGATGGTATGACGGTAACCACGTCCGTACCATCCAGGAAGGAGTTACTAACGTCAGCAGCGGCGGCACTGTCTATGTCTGGGATGGGATTTACACAGAGAATGTGGATGTTGCCAAGACCGTAACCATCATTGGCAACGGCTCCACACAATGCATTGCGCAGGCTGCAGACCTGAATGATGCTGTCTTCGATGTTACCGCAGATTGGGTGAATATTAGCGGGTTTACTGTAAAAGATACCACCAGCAGTACTTATATGGGCTGTATCCGTTTGGACGGTGCGAGCTATTGCAACATTTATTGCAACAATATAACGAACACCAAGCGAGGCATTTATCTTGATGATTCTTCTAACAATACAATAGCAAACAATAATGTATACGGATGCACCGATTCTGGTATTTTGATGTCCTACTCATCAGACTACAACTATGTAGTCTCCAATCATGTGTATAACAATAAAGGCGGAGTATGGATATTTAACTCCTACTTCAACAACATCAACAGCAATTATATTTATGGCAACACTGATAGAGGTGTCCATCCTTTTTCGTCAAGTGCCCACAACCTCATATACAATAATTATCTGGACAACACCAACAATGCATTTGGTGCCTCAGCAAACAACATCTGGAATACTACAAAAACTCCTGGGACGAACATTGTCGGCGGACCCTATATGGGGGGTAATTACTGGAGTAATTACGCAGGAATAGACTCGGATAGTGACGGACTCGGCGACACGCCCTACTCCATACCTTCTTCTTCATGTATAGATTCTTTGCCGCTGGTGGCCCGTGTTCACAACATGAACAGCGGTAGATGGCACTACGGCATCCAGCAGGCTGTGGACAACGCCAGTGATGGCGAGGTCATCGTGGTGGGCGACGGTCTCTACCCAGAAAACGTGGTCGTCAACAAGAGCATCACCCTCATGGCGGGCTCCTCACCGGTCATCGACGGCATGGGCGGAGTGGGCATCACGGTCACCGCCAACCACACCACTGTCCAGGGCCTGACGCTCACCAACTGCTCCACCGGCGTCTATGTGCACAACGACTCCTTTGTCCTCCACCACGTGTGGCTGGAAAACATCACCGTCAACGACCCGGTAATCAATGACAGCATCTCCCCCATGGGCATCCATTTCCATGGGGTAAACCTCAGCACCATCCTGAACTCTCTCCTGGACAACATTACCACCGGTGCCAACAACGCCCGGGGGCTGTATCTGCAAAACTGCCATCTCAACCACGTAGCCAACCTGACCATCGGGGATGTATTGAGCGAGTTTTTGGCCTACGGCCTCTACCTCGACACCTCCTGCAATAACACACTCCACCTGGACGCCATCGGCAACGTCAGCGGCGTACACCTGGGCGGAGGAGGAGAGGCCTACGGCATAAAGCTGGACGGATGCGGGGGCTCCGACCACAACACCATAGCCTGCGGCAGCCTGGGAGACCTGAACGGCAGCATGTCCGCCTATGGGATTGACATCCGCTATTCGGACCACAACAACGTCACCCTCTCCGGGGGAATGGGCACCATCCACAGCCTGGGATCGACGAGTTCATACGGAGTGCATCTCCAATACTCCCACAGCAACAACCTGTCCACCGGTGACTTTGGGAACATAACCGGAGACCACGCCTACGGCATCAAACTCTACGAGTCACAGAGCAACTGGCTCTCCACCGGCAGCTTCGGCCACGTCACGGCCACCAGGGAAACGGCAGCCGGCATCTATCTCGACACTGCAGACTACAACCACATCGTCACGGAGTCCTTTGGCGACATCAGCGGGGCCAGGGACGCCTACGGCCTGTGGCTAGTGGAATCCGAATACAACACCATCGACTCCTCGTTTGGCCACATCACCTGCACGGGAGACGGACCGGGCCTGGATGCCTTCGGCATCTGTCTGTTCAACTCTTACGGCAACACACTCACCAATTTCTCCTGCGGCGACATCAACGGGTCCTATGACGCCCTGGGTGTAAATATATATGACTCCTCTGACAACCTCGTAACCACCGGTCCCATGGGAAACATCACGGCACGGAGCCGTAACGCCTACGGCATCTACATCGACTACGCCAACGACAACACGGTGGACACTAGCACCTTTGGACTCATCCAAGGAAACAGCCATGCCTACGGCATCTTTGTGAACTATTCCCACCAGAACAACGTCACCACCGGCGACCTCGAAAACGTCAGCGGTGCCATGGCCTGGGGTGTAGTGCTCTCCTATTCGCACAGCAACAACGTCACCACCGGCACCTTGGGCATCGTCAACGGCACCGCTACCGCCTGCGGCCTGGGCATCAACAACTCCCATCACAACTCGGTGGTCACGCAGTCCTTCGCCGGGGTGCTCAGCGGAGGCTCTGCCACCTCCTACGGCGTCAACATCACCGACTCCTCTGACAACAACGTCACCACCGGCTCCTTCGGGGACATCGAATCCTGGTCGGGAGCCGCCTACGGGGTCTTCCTGAACCGGGTGGACAACAACACCGTTGCCACCCAGGATTTTGGAGTTGTCAGCGGCTCGGGAGACAACGACACCTGCGGCATCTATATGGAAAACGCGGAGCACAACCATATATCCACCGGAGATTTCGGCCAGGTCAGTGCCCAGTATTGCCGGGGCATAAGCCTTCTGGAGGCCTATCACAACAACATCTCCGCCGGTGGCTTCGGAGGCATCATCGGTGCCCTGGTCCAGGGTATTTACCTTGACAGCTCGTCATGCAACAGCATCTCCACCCATGCCTTCGGCGACGTCTCCAGCAGCACCCTCTACGGCATCTTCCTCAGCGGCTCGGGAGGCAACAACATATCCACCGGGTCCTTCGGGGACCTCACCGGCTATCCGGTCTGGGGCCTCTACCTGGCAGGGTCCAATGGCAACAACCTGTCCACCGGTGACTTCGGCAACATCTCGGTGTCCACGGGTGATGCCACCGCCGTCTACCTCGACGGCTCAGACCGCAACAACCTGTCCACCGGCAGCTTCGGCACCATCATCGCCAGCAACGGCCGGGCCTACGGCATCCACGCCACCTGGTCCGACGGCAACAATTTCACCCTGCCCGGGTTCGACGGCATCAACGGCTCCGCCGGGGCCTGCGGCATCTACCTGCCCAGCATCTGGGATGGCAACGTCTTCCATATCCTGTTTATCTGCAACGTCTCCTCCACGGGGGGCGACGCCCATGGGGTGTGGCTGTCCAAGGCAGTGGGCAACACCTTTACCGGCCTGGCCATCGACGGGGTCTGGTCGCGGGACGACACCGCCTACGGCATCCGGCTGTCCAGCGAGCCCGACGGCTCCGACCGCAACACCTTCACCCACTGCAGCGTCACCGGCATCAGCGCCCCCACCTGGTGGAGCTTCCACGCCTGCCAGTGGTCCTCCGGCAACGTCATCACCAACCTCTCCCTGTACAGCTACCCGGTCACCGTGGACTTCACCTACGGCGAGGGCATCGCTATCAAGAGCGTAGAGGAGGGAGAGGCACCGCCCTATCCGGCCAAAAAGAGCATCGACAGATACGTCAACATCGCCAACATCACCGCCGCATCCTGGATCAACATCACCATCCACTACCAGGACCAGGACCTGGGGCCCGCGGATGAATCCACGCTGGGCATATACAGAAACTACGGCGTCTGCTGGTCCCCCGTGCCCTCCACGCTCGACCAAGATGACAACACCGTCTCCGCCAACATCACCGAATTCAGCATCTTCGGCATCTTCGGCAACTACAGCATGACTCTGCACCTGTATGTGGGATGGAACCTGGTCACCGTGCCCGTCTACAACACCTCCCTGGCCACCGCCGCCGCCCTGGCCTCCCACATACCCCACTGCACCGTGGTCACCATGTGGAACGCCCAGGAGCAGCGCTACCTATCCTACGTCGCGGGCGTCAGCGCAGACTTTGCCCTGGTCAACGGCAGCGGGTACTTCGTGTTCGTAACAAACAATACCTCGGTTGTCTTCCGGGGAGCAGGTGTCACCGCCATCTCCATCCCGCTCAGCCCCGGCTATCACCTCCTGGGATGGACCGCCGCCGCCACCACTGCCAGCAGCCTGGCCGAGAACCTGTCCTTCTGCGCCAAGGTGGCCATGTGGAACGCCTCCGACCAGAGCTGGCTGGCCGAGTACATAGTGGCCCTGGGGGACCTGGACTTTGACCTCCTGGCCGGCGAGGCGGTCTTCGTGTTTATGACGGGGGACGCCCTGTGGCAGGGCGAGGGCTAGGCATCCCTCCGCAAACCTTAAACCGTCTGGGTCCTTCGCCTTCCCATGCGCATCTGGGACCTGGAGCCGTCCAGGCTGTGCCGGCAGCACCTGCTGGGGGAACACCGGGAGCTCCACGCCATCTGGAGCATCCTCACCCTGGACAAGCGGGGCTATAGGAGACATCCGGAGGTGAAGCGGTGGGAGGGCAAACTGGCCGCCCTGTACGCCCGGCATCAGGACCTGGCGGCGGAGATGGAGCGGCGGGGATACCGCCACCGCAGCCTCCTGGACGCCTGCCTGGCCACCGGGTGCAGGGAGCAGCGGGACTATGTGGACCCTCCGGAGGTGCAGGAGCGCCTGCTGGCGGCCAAACCCTGCGGATGCCTGCACCAAAAAATTTAGAAGGTTTATTATAGGGTGTTTTTCTTACGCAGACATGGGATGGGATGAGTCAGATAGAAGCCTGGAGCAAATCTCGGCCCGCATTCGGGACTTTTTGGCGGTGGAAGTAGAGGTCTGCCGGGATTGCAAGCAGAGTTTCAAGGGCCCGTTCAACTGACGGCCCGCGGTGTTCCGACGCGACGTGCTCCTCCTAGCCCGATTGCTGTTCCACCTGCCGCCCGTAGGAGAAGAGGTCGCCCGCCTGGTAGATGTCCATCTGCACCCCGGACATGGGCTGTACCTTTCCCAGTGTTTTGCCGTTGCCGGTCACCTCCCCGAATTTCAGGTCCACGGTTATCGTCTGGCCGCTGTCCACGTCCACCGAGCCCTCCAGCACGGGGAGGCCGGAGTTGATGGCGTTGCGCTTGTAGATGGCCCCGAAGCTTTTGGCGATGATGGCCTGCACCCCCAGGGCGATGAAGCAGTCCACGGCCTGCTGGCGGGAGGAGCCGGCCCCGAAGTTTTTTCCGGCCACCAGGATGTCGCCCTTCTCCGTCTGGCGGGGAAAGTCCTCCCAGCCCTCCAGGTTGCCCAGGGCATACTGGCCCATTTCTTTGACCTCGGTGATGTGGAGATGCCGGTTGTGGAATATGTTGTCGGTGTCGATGTCGTCTATCAGGGTGCCCTCCCCGTCGGTGAGCACCCATACCCGACCGGTGAGAGTGGTGGGCCTCATGCCCCCACCTCCAGCTGGTCGGGGGCGGTCAGCTTGCCGGTGACCGCCGAGGCGGCAGCCACCACCGGGCTCACCAGATAGATCTCTCCCGGTCCCTGCTTCCCCCGGTAGTTGCGGTTGGTGGTGGACAGGGCCACCTCCCCCTCCCCCACCATGCCCGCCATGCCCTCGGCGCAGCCCCCGCAGCCCGGATTGGTGAACACCGTGGCCCCGGCCTTGATAAACACGTCAATCAGCCCCTCCCGGATCACCCGGGCCCACACCTCCTTGGAGGCGGGAGTGATGCGCAGCGTAACCCCCTCCTTGACCCTGCGGCCCTTTAAAATGCGGGCCACCATAGCCATGTCCTCGAACCGTCCGTTGGTGCAGGAGCCGATGAACACGCTGTCAATCTCCAGGTCGGAGAGGGTGGAGGCGGGCACCACGTCGGTGGGGCGGGGAGGGGTGGCCACCAGGGGCTCCAGGTCCTGCACGTCCACGGTGACCGTGCTTTCGTAGGTGGCATCGGGGTCGGCATAGACCCCCCGCACCTCCCGTCCGGCCCGGGAGCTTACCCAGTTGAGCACCTCGTCGTTGGGGGGAATGAAGGCGATGATGCCTCCCATCTCCGTGGTCTGGGAGGCCAGGGTAACCCGTCCGTCCACGTTCAGGGCATCGACGGCGGGGCCGTAGTACTCCGCGGCCTTGCCCAGCATGCCGGAGGAGCCCAGCTGGCCCATAACAGCGAAGGTCAGGTCACGGGCGGTTGCCGGCCAGGTGTAGGTGCCCTCCACGTCTATGCGCATGGTGGCCGGCACCTCAAACCAGGTTCTGCCCGTCTTGAAGGCAAAGGCGATGTCTTGGTCCCCCATTCCCTGGCCGAAGGCCCCGATGGCCCCCAGGATGTTGTAGTGGCTGTCGGTGCCCACCGCGGTGCTTCCGGGGGTAACAATACCCTTTTCCATGAGCACATGGGTGCCGATGCCCTCGTCCACGTCAAAGACCGCGGTGCCCGTCTCCCGGGCAAAGGTCCTGCAGACCTGCTGGCTGACTGCATACTTGATGGTCTTGGCGGGCACGCTGAGGTCAAAGGTAAAATAGGTCCGCTGAGGGTCGGCCACCTGTTCCCCCTGGGGATACTGCCTCCGCAGGTGCTTCACCACATTGGGACCCCCGAAGTCCCGGGCGGTTCTCACGTCCAGGTCCAGCCAGATGACCCTGCCCGGGGCCACCTGGTCCTCTGAATGCTCCTGAAAAATTTTTTCTATGATGGTCTGGGCCATGAAGAGGGCAATGTGTTGGGCCTATTAAAAAGTAGTGCCGCAGAGGTGACACCTGTGGCTGCCCCGCCGGCTCCGTTAAGTTGTCGGGTGAAAAATTCACCCGTTAAGACTTCGGGTGATGGCGGTGGGAGAAAGGGTTTTAATCCCTGTTCTGTTGTTGATGTGGAAGTGGGGAATACTTCCTCATTTTCCTGCGTCTCCTGCGGTAAAACCGAGGATAATTCCCCGCCTCCCCTTCATACTGGCCCTGCTCCCCCATCTGGTTCACCACCAAGACGGGAAGGTAAAACTTCCATTGGGGAGGGGGCCTCCCGTTCTTTTCATTTGATAAATGAACTTTTGAAAATAAACTATTGTCTTTTACTTTTTTTTATAATCAGTACATTTGTAGGATTAATAATTCATCAATCAGTAGAGTTTTTGAGTATACCTTATATCGTAGTTATTGCAAATATAATTGGATTAAAATATATTCATGTAACATTCTGCTTGCCACCACCAAAAAAATTTAAGATTATTAAGGTAAGTATTAACAATCCAAAAAAGGTTATTAACAATAAAATAACTGCTCTAGAGAGAGACCACCCTTCCCACAATGCCCATGAAAAACCAATAATACCCACAAAAACAGGTATTGTAAATATTGAATATCCCATTTCTAAGCACCTCACAACAATATCAAGATATTTCTTAAAGAGTTTGCGGGGGTGGTGGATGTGAATTTAATAAAATTCATTGAGATAATATCGTTAATTGGTATTGGATTTGTTTTGTTATACTCTATTTATAGTGGAAATAAAACCTCAATGTTGGTTGTTGGATTGTTAGCATTATTCAATGGTGTTGGAATGTTAATCATGAAAAAATATGATATATCAAAATCTGAAAATGGATGATATTATGTCTCCGATAGCAGACACAATGGCTCCAACAACATCTGCCCACATTGCTATTAGAATTAATCCTGCAAAAATTATCCCAAGTGTAGCAGGGTCACCTGCAATTAATCCATTAATATTTGCAAGAAAAAGAGATGCAATGGCTATTAAGTCCGTTATTGTGAGTACTAACCGAATATACTCCAACATTCCTATACGCCTCAACAATGTAACAGAATTTAGGTTAAAACCGTTATGGGAATGCCCATCTGAGCATTTTGAGCAACGCTCCTATGCACCTCAACAGGTGGGCGTTCCCGCCTATTCCTTCGGTTTCTTGGGTTTGTTCCAGTATGGGGATTTGCATTCGGGGCAGATGATGGGTGTTTCCTCTGTTTTGGAAACCCATATATGGCCACAGCGTTCACAGGTGCATCGCCATACGGAAATCTTGTGTTTTGCCATTGATACTGTAATGCAACAACACTATAAAAAACTTACCTTTGGGTTATACCCTTGGGTAACATTTATATACTGCTTTTGCATTACTATATTGGTGAACCAGATGGAACAAAAAATAAGTAAAGCCAAACTGGAACGCATCAGAAAGATGCGGGCCTTCGCAATCATAGCGAAGGGCGACATGCCCCGTAAGGTCGAGGGCAAAAAAGAAGTATTTATCGTACCCTCCCAGAGCAACCCCCAAAAGACATACACCGTGAGCCACAACGGAGCATGGAAATGCACCTGCCCAGACCACACCGAGACGGGCCTGAAATGCAAACACATACAAAGCGTACAGATGTGGGAGAAACTCGAACAGCAAACCAATGACGACATTCTGACGTTGAATGCCGAGATAGACCACCCCCAGTGCGACCACTGCCAGAGTTACAACGTGGTGAAAAACGGCCAGCGAAAGAACAAAGACGGGGTAAAACAACGCTACCTGTGCAGGGACTGCGGCCGAAGGTTCGTCCCAGAGCAGACCAAATACAAAAAAGCCAGCATCAAACTGGTGGCCCTCTGCATGGACCTCTACTTCAAGGGATTATCCCTCCGTAAAATCAGCGATACCATCGAGCAGTTCTACGGGCTGGAGGTTAGCCATGTGGCCATCAGGGACTGGATAAACGAATTTATGAACAAAATCAACCAGTATGTCTCCCGATACAACCCCGATGTGGGCGACATCTGGAACATAGACGAACAAAAAGTCAAGAGTGAGGGAGACTGGGTATATTCCTGGAACATCATGGATAAGAAAACCCGCTACCTCATAGCCAACACCATCACCCAGGAACGCAGCATCCTAGAGACGGGAAAAGTGTTCAACAGAGCCATCGGGAACGCCGAAACCAAACCCCGTATGATAGTCACCGACAAAATGAACGCCTACCCCCACGTGGTACGGGAATACTACCCCGAAGCAGTCCATGTACAGGTGGGCATCAGGGATGCCATCAACAACAACACCCTGGAACGGTATCATGGAACCTGGCGGGAACGGGACAAGGTAATGCGGGGACTGGACAGCGATGCCACGGCTGAACAGATGCTGGAAAACTACCGCACCTACTACAACTTCATCCGAAGGCACACCGCCCTTGGTGGTAAAACCCCGGCGGAAATGGCCTACATAGACCTCAACCTTGGGCAAAACAAATGGCTGTCCCTGATTCAGCAGGCAACGGAGGGGAAACAGTGAACACCCTCCTTCTTTTTTCTGCTCTATCACCCGCATCTAACACCAAACAGGAAAACGTGAAAATGTCCCGAATCCCTAACAGAACCGCCCCGCCTGAGCAAAGGTTTTTTTAGCACCCGGCCATGAGAAACCATGCGGGTGTGCGTGGAAACCTACGGCTGCGCCGCCAACCAGGGTGACGCGGCCATGGTGCAGGGCGTGCTGGAGCAGCAGGGCCACACGGTGGTGGACAGCCCCGGGCAGGCGGAGGTGGTGGTCCTCATGACCTGCATCGTCATCGATACCACCCAGCAGCGCATGCTCCACCGGCTGCACATCCTGCAGAGCCAGGGAAAGCGGGTGGTGGTGGGAGGCTGCCTGCCGGCGGCTCTCCCCCTGCTCACCCGCCAGGTGGCACCAGATGCCCCCGTCCTCCCTCCCCGCTCCATCCACACCGTCGCCGACCTGCTGGCAGGCCGGAAGGGCCCCGGGGGGGAGGCGGACAAGGCCCGGCTGCCCCGCCGCATGGGGCTGCGCCTGAGCATTCCCATCGCCGACGGCTGCCGGCAGGCCTGCTCCTACTGCATCACCCGGCTGGCCCGGGGGTGGCTGACCTCGTACAGCGAAGAGGGGCTGGTGGCCGCGGCCGGGGAGGCCGTCCGGCGGGGATGCCGGGAGCTGCGCCTCACCGCCCAGGATACGGCCGCCTACGGCCTGGACACCGGGGCCTCTCTGGCCTCCCTGGTGGGGCATATATCGGACCTGGAGGGCGATTTCCGCATCCGGGTGGGCATGATGCATCCGGCAACCGCCGGGCAGCGGCTGGAGGAGGTGGTGAGGGTGCTGTCCCTGCCCAAGGTGTACCGCTTCCTCCATCTTCCCCTGCAGTCGGGCAGCGACGCCGTCCTGCGGGACATGCGCCGGAGGCACACCGTGGCCCAGTTCATGGAGGTGGTGGAGAGCGTGCGCTCCCGCCTTCCCCAGGTCAGCCTGGCCACCGACGTGATTGTGGGATTTCCCGGGGAAACCCAGGATCAGTTTATGGACACCTGCCGGGTACTGGAGGAGCTGAAGCCGGACGTGGTCAACGTAACCCGTTTTTCGGCCCGCCCCCGCACCCCGGCCAAGACCCTGCCGGGCCGGGTATCCACCCGAGTGGCCAAGCAGCGCTCCCGCCTGATGTCCGAGGTGGCAGACCGGGTGACCCTGGCCCGCCATGCCGGGCTGGTGGGCACCACCGTCCGGGCTCTGCTGCTGGAGCGGCTGGGCGACGTGGTGCTGGGCAAGACCGACACCTACTGCTCCCTCCACGTTCCGGAGGGGCCCCTGGGCCGGGTGGTGGAGGCCAGGGTGACCCATGCCGCCCCCACCCATGTGGTGGGCGAGGTGGTCGGATAGACAATGTATTTATATCCCCGCCTTGTATACTGGCCTGATGATAGAAGAAGGAACGCTGGTTTTTCCCGGCGACAAAGTGGCCACTGCCGAGGAGCTGCTGCCCGGAGCGGGCACCGCCGATGTCAACGGAACCATCGTGGGCACCGTGATGGGTACCTTCATGGTGAACAAAAAAAACTCCCAGGCCGAGGTCACACCTCTGACCAGCACGCCCGTGGTGCTGCACCCCGGGGACACCGTCATCTGTGAGGTCAAGCACGTGATGGACAAGCTGGTGCTGGTGGACGTGCTGCACGTGGCGGGCAAACACCGGCATATCACCGGAGACAAGGATGCAGCCATCCCCGTTCCCGACATCGCCAAGGCCTATGTGACCAGTGCCAAGGACAAGTTCAAAATCGGCGACATGGTGCGGGCCACCGTCACCCAGGCCGGTGCCAACATCAGGCTGAGCACCGCCGGCAAAAACCTGGGAGTCATCAAGTCCTACTGCACCCAGTGCCGGGCGGAGCTGGAGGTGGCCAGGGACAAGAAGGCGGAGCTGGAATGCCCCCGCTGCGGAAGCCTGGAGGAAAGACACATAGCCGCCGACTATGGAGAGGGAAACCTGGACTGGAAGTGAGAATCATGGAAGTAAACGTTGTCAAGGACACCAAGAGGGAATTCGTGTTTGAAATCATTGCCGACAAGACCATTCTTAACCCCCTGAAACAGCGTCTCCTGGTCCACAAGGACGTGGACTATGCGGGCTGGGACATCCAGCATCCCCTGCTGTCCAATCCCACCTTTTACCTGCGGGTCAAAAAGGGGTCCGCCAAGAAGCTGGCCCTTCAGGCCCTCCAGGAACTTCAGCAGGATCTGGCCCACCTGCAGGACTCTCTCGAGGCCTAGTCGCATGGCCGCACCGGGGACCACCTCGGAGACACCCACCCCTTCGCCGGAGGAGCAGGCGGTGGGCATGGAGGTCTACGCCACCCCCTGTGCCGGCATAGGGGGACGCATCAAGGCCACACCGGAAGATTTTGTGGTGGAGGAGATATCCCGCCTCCCCACCCCCGGCCAGGGCAAACACATCATCGCCCGGGTCACCGCCCGGAACTGGGAGACCAACGCCCTGCTGCAGACCCTAGCCGCCCGCCTCGGGATCCCCAGCCACACCATAGGCTTCGCCGGCATGAAGGACAAACGGGCGGTCACCACCCAACTGATGTCGTTTCCCGCCCCTCCAGCGCAGGTAGCCGCCCTGGACGTTTCCGGCGTGTACATCCAGGTGCTGTACACCGCCCCCCGTCCCATCTACCGGGGCCAGCTGGAGGGCAACCGGTTCCACGTGGTCATCCGGAATCCCGACCACAACGGTGGCCGGGCAGAGGACATCCAGGACTGCATAGCATCCACCGGCGGCGTGCCCAACTTCTTCGGCATCCAGCGCTTCGGTATAATCCGTCCCGTCACCCATCTGGTGGGCAAGCACATCGTGGCCGGAGACCTGGAAAGAGCGGTGATGACCTATGCCGCCCATCCCCTGCCGGGGGAGTCACCGGACGACCACGCCGCCCGCTCCTATCTCCAGAGCACCGGCGACTTCCAGGGCGCCCTCCACCGCTACCCTCCCCACATGCAGTTTGAGCGCACCCTGATTGCTCACCTGGCCCGGCATCCCGGAGACTGGAGGGGAGCCCTGCATCGGCTCCCGGAAAACCTGGCCCGGATGTTCGTGCACGCCTACCAGTCCTTTCTGTTCAACCGGATTCTGTCTCGGCGGCTGCAGGCAGGCATTGCCGTCAACCGGGCCGTGGAGGGAGACATCGTCATTCCCCTGGAGGCAGGGAGCGAGATGCAGGCTCCGGAGGGCATACCGGTCGACGGCCGCAACATACGCAAAATCAACAGACAGATTTCCCGGGGCAACTGCTACCCTACGGCACCCCTGGTGGGGCATGACACCCGGTGGGCCGGGGGGCGGATGGGGGACATCGAGCGCCAGGTGGTGGCCGAGGAGGGCCTGGCGGAAGAGCAGTTCGTGATATCCGCCCTGCCCCGCCTCTCCTCCGCCGGCATGCGCCGCATCGTCATGTCCCCGGTGCCCCGAATTCGGCTCACCGGCCACCCCGACGGCCTCTGTCTCTCCTTCTCCCTGCGCAAGGGGTGCTATGCCACCTCCGTGCTGCGGGAGTTCATGAAGACGGCCATACGAAATTATTAATGGCAGCAGTGCATTACCGGTGGGTGAAACTATGGGAGAAATGTTAGATAGCATAGCCGACGTGCAGGAAGCCATGAAGGAACTGTCCAGGGGCAACAAGGAAACCGTTCGCTACTTCCAGGAGTTCATGAAATACGTACTCCAGCCCAACAAGCTGGACACCAAGACCAAGGAGCTCATCGCCCTAGGCACGGCCATCACCGCCCGCTGCAAATACTGCATTGCCATCCACGTCAAAAAGTGCCTGGAGGCGGGAGCCAGCCGGGAGGAGATTCTGGAGGCGTCCACCGTGGCCATGCTCATGGGCGGCGGACCGGCCATGACCTACGTGTCGGAAGTGATGCAGACCCTGAAGGAGCTGGACGAATAGACTTTTTCCTCCTCTTTTTCCCTTTCCCTTCATAAAGGTTTATTAACGGGCAGCCATTTTAATCGGCATGGAGCTCATCCAGCTGGTGCTGCTCGTCCTCCACATTCCCACCCTGATGCTGGCCGTGGCCTCGCTGTACTACTACCAGAGGGTGATGCGCCTGATCAAGGTGCGCCGGGGAGCCATCCTGGTGACCAGCGGCATATTCCTGCTGGTGGGCTATGTGGTGTTTATCCTTCCCTGGATGGCCATCGGTGAGGGAGTGGAGCTCATGGAAACCATGGCCTTCGGCCTGATTTTCATCGCCCTGGTGGTTCTCCTCTACGGGGTGAGCCGTATTTACCGGGACTGGCGGGAGGTCATACGGTGACCTTCGGCGACCTGCTGATTGCGGCCAACCTGCTGCTCACCCTGGCCATCCTGCTCATCACGCTGGGAGTCTACGTGGCCTACCGCCGCACCTACCTGCTGTGGTTCATCCTCTCCTTCACCTTTTTTCCCTTTCTTTTCCTGTACAGCCTGGCCTGGCCCATGGAGAGCGCCTCCCAGCTGGGAATCGTCATCTATCCGCTCAGCGTGGTGGTCATCGAGGTGGGGCTGATTCTGGCCCAGAAAAACCTGATTTCCTCCATGCGGGCCGGGCACGGGGAGGAGTATACCATGCTGCTCCGGGACGACGTGGCCGTGGTGCGGGGATACGAGCAGCTGGCCAACCTGTTCATTGGCAAGATTGCTCCCCTCATCGGGACCGCCTCCATCAAGGACCTGCTGGAGAGCCGCATTGACGACCATCCGGTCCTGGCCGGCAGCTACATCGACGTGGAGGAGCGCCTCAACACCCGGGCCCTGGAGGAAATCATAGACAAGGTGGGACTGGAGGACCTGTCCCTGGCCTTCTACGACCTGCTGGAGGGGCTCATCGAGCTGTATGCGGCCTTTGTTCCCTGGGAGCAGGCCATCGACGAGCTGCGGGACGGGGTGGGGGAGGTCGTGAAGGGCAATGCACCCCTTTTCGAGTGGGTGATTCCCCTGGTGCTGTTTCGGGCGGTGCTGGAGCCCGTGCTGCGGAAATGCCGCCCCGACCACCTGCGGGAAATCGCCATCCTGCTCAACCGCAGCGACTCCGGCGTCCACGTCCACAAAAACGGCAAGCTGAGCGTGCAGGACATCATCCGTCAGTATCCCCACCAGAACCGCATCGACTTTCTCATCCGCAAGTTCCTCCACATCCTGGACCGCACCTACCTGATTCTGCAGCAGAGCATGGGAGAGGAGGCGGTCAACAGTCTGATAACCGACAACTTCCGCAAGATGCCTACCAACGTCAAGGAGCGGCTGTACGGTGAGGGGCTGGTGGAGCAGCTGCCCCCGGGAATCCTGGAGGAGGAAAGGGTTACCCTGATGAGCAGGGAGGTACTAATAGAGGAGCTGGTGGAGCGGAGAAAAAAGCTGGAAAAGGCCTACCGGGAGCTGGCCGAGGCGGAACTGGGCAAAATGAAGACCACCTTTCTGGACGTGGTGGCCCACGAGCTGCGCACCCCGCTTACCTCCATCAAGACCTACGTGGAGTTGATGAAAAAGGAGCGCCTGGGCAGCCTCACCCCCCTGCAGAAGGAAAAAATGGACATCGTGGCCAAAAACGTGGACCGCCTGACCGGTCTCATCAACGACATGCTGGAGATCCCCACCATCGATGTGAGGGAACTGGAGCTGCGCAAGGAGACGATCAACGCCCGGGAGGCGGTGGAGGCGGTGGTCGCCGACTGCCAGGAACTGGCCGATGACAAAGGCCTCTACCTCCGCGTTGCCGTGCCCGGGGAGCTGGAGCTCCAGGGAGACCGCAACCTGCTGGGGAAGGCCGTCAAGAACCTGGTGGTCAACGCCATTCGCTACACCGACCGGGGGGGAGTGACTATCGAAGGCCGCCGGGACGGCCAGCGGGTTCATCTCGCCGTGGCCGACACCGGACGGGGTATCCCCGGAGACGAGTTGGAGCGTATTTTTGAGCCGTTCTATACCGGCGACAACAAAAACGGCGGTATGGGGCTGGGGCTGTCCATCGTCAAAAACATCGTGGAGGCCCACGGGGGAAAGGTGTGGGCGGAAAGCGACGGGCGCGGTTCAACCTTTCACCTGGTAATGCCGGGGGGCACCTGACCGTATCACTGGTTAGCACGCCGCAGACGAAAAGGGGGAGGGCAGGAGCCGATAAGAAGGCGGAGAGTTAACCATGAAACACGTCTCCCTCGCGTGCCCTGCCTCCCACAGTATACATCCAAAAAATATATTTAAAATTTTTCCTTTCCTTTCTCCCTGCGTCGGGAGCGGCCACAACGGTTAAATGTCCCTCCACGTTACCCTTCCGTGGGGGAAACAGGTATGCACACCGGAGGCGTTACATGAAGCGCTGCCCGGTCACCGGAGAATACGCTGAATGTGCCCTGGACTGCGACCAGCAGTGCCTGGCCGCCCTGACCGACCTGGTTACCTACAAGGGACGGCCGCCCGAGCTGTACAGAAAGGAGCACGTGGCCGCCATGCTGCCGCCGTCACCCGAGATAGACGGCCTCCAGATGTAAAATGCTGGCTCCGGGCGGAGAATATGCAGTCACGCAGGGGCACCACCCCGTAGGGGAAACCCTCGCCCTTTTGCCGCACGGAAACATCAAAAAGCATATAGCAGATTCTTTTGCCACCAGGATATAGACTTGGACCGCCGGGGAATCTTGCGGGGTCCGGTCATGCCATCTGAAATATGCTGGGATGATGACGTTGAGATGCACACCCCGCACCCCCTCAACCGCTGGCAGCCTGGCTGTCTCTTCCCGTCGGCGTAAACTCCAAATAGTTCCCTCCCCTTATACCATCCAACCGCCATCTATGCGCGGCCGCCGGCGAGGTAAAATGGCCCGAAAAAACCTGTTTCCCTCCAGCATCAACAGAATCATGTTCGTTGATGACGACCCCTCCATCCTGGATGCCGCCAAAACGGCCATCGAATCCTATGGCTATGAGGTAACCACCGCCCGCTCCGGAGAGGAATGCCTGAAAAAGCTGGAAGACGCCGACCTGGTGTTTCTGGACATCAAGATGCCGGGGATGGACGGCATAGAAACCCTGAAGCGCATCAAGAAGCTGCGCCCGGCTCTGCCGGTGATTATGATTACCGCCTATGCCACCGTAGACACCGCCATCGAGGCCATGAAGGAAGGGGCCTTTGACTACGTTCGAAAGCCCTTTGACGTGGACGACCTGGAGGGCAGCATCCTGGCCGCCCTTGAAGAAATCAAGTTTGAAAAGCTGAAACAGGTGGACTACGGGGGGGACAACTTCTTCACCAAGTTCAAGGAGATGACTGCTCAACAGCCGGGAATCTGCATCGTCAAGGACGTGGCCTGCGCCGACGGGCTGGAGAACGTGCGGGCCATCTCTCTGCAGGAGGGCTGGCGCCCTCGCAGCGTGGACGACATCCGGGAGGAGGTGGAGAGGTCGCTGACCCCGGGCACGGTGGTGCTCCTCGCCAATCTGGAGTACCTCCTGGAGGGCAACTCTCTGGACGGCCTCCGTTCTTTTTTGAAGTGGCTCTACCGGACGGTGTCCGCTCACAAGGGAACCCTGATTCTGTCCACGGATTTCGACAAGGTGGACCGGGTCACGGCCGACGACATCCGGGACCTCATCGACGACATCCGCCTAGGGTTGTTTTCCGAATCCATCTCCAATTACCTGCGCCGCCAGGTCATCCAACTGCTGGCCGACGACGGCAAGTACAGCTTCACCAAAATAGCCCAGCATCTGGGCATCAAGGACAACCCCAAGCTCAGCTTCCACCTGAAAAAACTGAAAGACGACGGGGTCATCGAGCAAGACGAGGACAAGCGGTATTTCCTGTCCCGGGTGGGCGCGGAGATAGCCGACATTCTGGCCCGCATAAGGGACCGGAGCGACCACACCGCCGACCTGCTGTGGATGCCCACGCGTAAGTGAATGGGCTCAAACTGGTTTTAATTTAATTAAACTACCATTTAACGAAGCATTATATGTTCTCCTATGTTTGAACCGATATGGAATCTGTTGCTCGCCTGGAGGGCGCCCTCTGGAAGCGTACCATGGACCTCTTCCACCAGCCGCAAGAAAAGTGGAAATCGGTAGACCATCTGATTTACGGACTGCCGGACTACTACACCTATGACCAGCAGGAAGTCCAGAAGCTGCGCACCGACGCTATCCGCGAATCATTCCAGCACCACTACCGCAACAACCTGTTTTACAAGCACTACTGCAAGGACCAGGGAATATCCCCTGAAGACATCGCCGACGAGGAGGACTTTGCCCGCATACCCATGGTTCCGGACCGCTTTTTCAAGGACTACCCCACGGACAATCCCCGGGACGTCTATGAGTGGCTGTACCGGGTGTGCTCGGTGGACATCGGCGACTACACGTTCGAGGGCGACCATCTGCAGGACTTTTTACGCTGGGCCGAGGAGCGGCTGCACGGCATCGTCACCCATTCCTCGGGAACCACCGGCCATTTCAGCATCATGTTCCGGGACCGCCTGACCTATCAGCGCATGTTCTTTGCCGCCGTCAAGACCCTCCTGTTTTCCATCGTTCACCCCGACGACGATTCACACTTCGTGTACCCGGGACCGGTGCGAACCTATCTGACCATGGGCCACTGGATATCCGAGGGCACGCAGGTGTTCGACGACAGCCACCGTCACTTCCTCACCGACCGGGAGTTGACCATGGACATCGTGAAACTGATGGCCGGCCAGGTAAGCGGAATCAAGGACAAGTTCAAGCTGGCCCTGCTCAGAAAGGTCATGCAGAAGGGCCAGCACAACCTGATAAAGCTCCTGCAGCAGTTGGACGAAAAAGGCAAGCAGGTCATCATCATTACCTTTCCCTTTCAGCTCTACGACCTCATGCAACTGATGCAGGAAAAGGGCATTACCCTGTCCATGGGCGACCACAACGGCGTAATAATTACCGGCGGCGGATGGAAAATCTATGAGGACAAAAAGGTATCACCCCAGACCTTCTCCGGGATGGTGGAGGAAATGCTGGGGGTTCCGCCCGAGCACTACAAGGACATCTACGGCATGTCGGAGATGAACGGCCTGGGCATGGACTGCGAGAAACGCTACAAGCACCTGCATCCCTGGCTGTACCCCATGGTGCTGGACGAGAGCAACCAGCCGCTGCCCTACGGCAGTGAGGGGCGCCTGGCCTTCCTGGACCCGGCCTCCAACAGCTATCCCGGTTTTATCATCACCGGGGACAAGGTGAAACTGTATGAGCGGTGCCCCGGCTGTGACGCCCCGGGCCTGGTCCTGGATTCGGACATCAGCCGCATGGCGGGGGCGGAGGCCAAGGGGTGCGGCAACCTCATGCGCGGGCTCATAGCCCAGGAGTTGAAGGGATAGCATGCTGCAAAAAATTCGCGACGAGCTGGACAAGGGCTTCTTCATGCCCCTGCCCCTAATAAAAAATTTTATGGGCACCGTGGGTCCCCTGCTCTACGTTATGGGTAAAAATCCGGGGGCGGTGATGGGCAACGTTCCGGTGTGGATGCACCGGCTGAAGCAGGTCAAGCCCCCCTGGGCCCACCTGGACGACGAATCGGCCTATGACTCCCGTCAGCTGCTCACCCCCGAGGACTACCAGGACCTGCCTCCGGTCAGCCACAAGAAATACCTGCGACCCACCCGGCTGTGCGAGTGTGATGCCCCCGAAATAAGGGCCATGGCCAAAAAACTGGGCGCCGGTACCAAGAGCGACGAGGAATTCATTAGATCCGTGTTCTACTTTGTCAAGAACGAGAAGAAACTGGTGTTTAAGCCCATGCGGGGTGCCCTGGGCACCTTCCGGAGCAAGGGCGGGGTATGCCTGGACCAGCTGTCCCTGATGGCGGCCCTGCTGCGGGCAGGGGGCATCTCGGCCCGCTACCGGCTGTATGCGCTGGCTCCCTCCGAGCAGATGTACGACATGATGATTCGGGACGACCCCCTGCTGCGGGAAACCCTTGAGATGCTGGGTTTCCTGGATTCGCTGCACGGCGAGGTGGAGGCCCTGCTGGACGGACGGTGGATTGCCCTGGATGCCACCTTTTCCGACGACCTGGAGGCGGGCATGGGTCTGCCCGTTACCCGGTTTGGCGAGGAGCCCACCTGGCGGGTGCGGGTGGCAACCGGAGACATCCGGTTCGAGGGTTTCCCCTTCCTGTTCAAAAACGCTCTCATCCCGGTGGCCCTCGTGCTGCGCAACACCATCGACGTGGTGAACCAAAAACTGGACGAAACCCGGGCCCACGGCTGGGAGATTCTGGACCACATGGGCGTGGAGGCCTACAACCAGCAGAAGGCCGAAATGAAGATAGATGTTCCCTCGCTCAGCGAGGTTCAGGCCTTCAGAAAGAAAAAGGAGCAGCACGTGTCGGTGGATGCCGACACTGCCTGATTACAGAAAGCCGCGCTTGCCCAACTCCTCGGTGATCACGTCCACGGCCCGCTCCACGTCCCGCTCCCGCTTGGCTCCCGTACATACGATTTTGCCGGAGCCAAAAAACAGGAACACCACGTTGGGGTCCTCCAAGCGGTACACCATGCCGGGAAATATCTCCGGCTCGTATTCGATGTTTTCCAGGCCCAGGGCCAGGGACAACTCCAGGAGGTTGAGTTTGACGTGCAGGTCCACGGAGGCCACGATGTTCTGCACCTGAATCTCGGGTTTAATGACCTCGAATCCCAGCTTCTTCAGCCGGGGATAGAGCTGGTCCACGGCGCTCTGGATGTCCTCGATGTTTTTGGCGCCGGTACAGATGACCCTGCCGCTCTTGAAAAGAAGAAAGGCAATCTTGGGCACGGCGATGTGGTAGACAAGGCCGGGAAACTGATCGGGGTTATACTTGGTGTCGTCCAGGTGCTCGTGTATCTTGTCCAGGTCCAGGTGCTTGGCAATCACCGTAGATGCCACCATGTTCTGTATTTTGATGTCGGCCATGCTTTCACGCTGTAGGGTATAAGGGGAGGGCACAATAAACTTTTTGCCTGTCTATGGGGTCTCCGCCTCTTCCATTTTTTTGAACTTGTAGCCGTACTGGATGGCTCCCCGGGTTCCGTCCTCGTAGATGCGCCGGAAGCAGGCCTCCACCCGCAGACCGATGTGTATCTCTTGGGGCTCCAGGTCCACCACCTGCCCCATGAGGTAGCATCCCTCGTCCATCTTGATCAGGGCCATGGTGTAGGGCTCCTCGCCCTCGAAGTGCGGGGGCGGGGCATAGATGACCGTGTAGGACTCCACGGTTCCCCTGCCGGCCAGGGCGCAGTCCTCCATGTGACCAAGGGACTTTCGCCGGCAGGTGGGACATACCACCTTGGGAGGAAAGTATATTTTACCGCAGGAGCCGCACTTGGTGCCCACCAGGTTGTATCTCTGGGGTATCTCTCTCCAGTAGCGGGGTACGGCCATTATATCGCCTCCAGAATGTGAATGACGGCCGTTCCTCCGGAGCCACCCACGTTGTGACTGAGGCCGATGTCCGCCTTCTCAACCTGTCGCTGTCCGGCCTGGCCTCGCAACTGCAGCATCAGCTCGTGAATCTGGGCGATACCCGTGGCCCCCACCGGATGGCCCTTGGATTTCAGGCCGCCGGAGGTATTGACGGGGATGTCGCCGTCCCGGGCGGTGAGACCGTCCTCGGTGGCCGGGCCGCCCTGTCCCCTGTCCACGAAACCCAGATCCTCGATGGCCATAATCTCGGCGATGGTGAAGCAGTCGTGCACCTCGGCGAAGTCTATGTCGGTGGGCTCCACTCCCGCCTGCCGATAGGCGCACCGGGCGGCGGACACGGCGGCGGGCAGAGCATCAAACCGACTCCGCTCGCTCAGGGAGATACTGTCCGAGGCATGGCAGGAGGCCATGATGCGCACCGGCTGGTCGGTGAACTGCCGGGCGGTTTCCACGGAGGCCACGACCACCGCCGCCGCCCCGTCGGTGATGGGGCTGCAGTCCAGGAGGTGCAGGGGGTCGGCCACCATGGTGGAGTTCAGCACGTCCTCCACGCTGATTTTTCGCTGGTACTGCGCCTTGGGGTTCAGGGTTCCGTTGTGGTGGTTTTTCACTGCCACCTGGGCCAGCTGCTTGGAGGTGGTGCCGTGTTTGTGCATGTGATAGCGGGCCATCAGAGCATACAGCCCGGGGAAGGTAGCCCCAAAGAAGGCCTCCCATTCCCGGTTGGCCGCCGAGGCCAGAATGTTGGTGGCCTCGGTTCCCGGCACGTCGGTCATCTTTTCCGCCCCGCCCACCACCACCACGTCGTAGGCGCCGGAGGCCACCGCCAGATATCCGGAATGCAGGGCCAGTCCTCCCGAGGCGCAGGCCGCCTCCACCCGGGTGGCGGGAATGTGCAGGTCGCTGAGCCCGGCCACCTCCGCCGCCAGCGAGCCCAGGTGTTCCTGTCCCACAAAACGTCCGGCGGACATTCCCCCGATGTACAGGGCGTCGATGTCCGTGCCGTCGATGCCCGCATCCATGATGGCGGTAATGCCGGCTTCGGCCACCAGGTCGGCCAGGGATTTTTCCCACAGCTCGCCGAATTCGGTTACTCCGCTGCCGATGAGCGCTACCTCTCTCATTTTAATGCACCCCTGTGTTTCATATATAACGCATAATCCAGGTACACCTTGTTCTCCAGCATCCGGCGAAGGTGGTTGCGCGGGTAGTCCGCGATGCCCTCGGTCACCGTGAGGTCGAAGGAATCAGAGCCTGCACCGGAGCCATAGGAGGTGGCCAGAATGCGGTCGCCGGGCTGGGCCACGTCCAGCACCGCAGACAGCCCCAGGGGGGTGGAGCCGGAGTAGGTGTTGCCGATGACGGGACACAGCAACCCCTCCTGCACCTGCTCTTTGGTGAAGCCCAGTTTTTTGGCCGCCCGCAGGGGGAACTTGCCGTTGGGCTGATGGAAGACCACATAGTCGTAGTCTCCGGGCCGGGTGTCCATGGCCTCCAGCATTTTTTTGGTGGCGCTGACCACGTGGCGGAAGTAGGCCGGCTCGCCGGTAAACCGCTCCCCGTGACCGGGGTAGGGCTCGCCCTCCCGGCGCCAGAAGTCGGGGGTGTCCGTGGTAAAGGACACGGTGTGGTTGATTTCGGCAATCAGGTGGTCGCCGCCCAATATGAAGGCCGCCCCGCCGGCAGAGGCCGCATATTCCAGAGCGTCGCCGGGCGCCGCCTGGGAGACGTCGGCCCCGATGGCCAGGCCGTAGGTAATCATGCCCGACTTGACCAGGGCCATGCAGGTCTGGATGGCGGCGGTGCCCGCCTTGCAGGCAAACTCGTAATCGGCGGCGGTCATGTCCGGAGTGGCCCCGATGGCCTCGGCCACAATGGTGGCAGTGGGCTTCACCGCGTAGGGGTGAGACTCGGAGCCCACGTACACCGCCCCGATGTCCACCGGATTGATTCCGGAGGAGCGGACGGCACGGCGCGCCGCCTCCACAGAAATGGTGGCCGTATCCTCATCGATGGCCGGAACAGATTTTTCATACACCATGAGGCCGGCAGAGACGGCCTCGCCCTTCTTGCCCCATACACGGGCAACCTCGTCAGCTTTTATGCGGTACTTGGGGACATAGGCCCCGTAACCCGCTATTCCTACCGTGGCCATAGGCATCCTCGCCACCACATTGTAACTCCGTATATAAACGTGACGGGAGCGCCGCTCCGGTTCCTAAATATTTTAATAGGGGCCGCCCATGAGGGGACAATGTGTATGGAGGAGCTGAAGCGCAGGTATCCCAAAAAATTTGCCACCAACCTGCAGCGGGTGTTTGAGCAAATCCACGGTGGCGACCGCATATTTATCGGCACCGGCTGCGGCAAGCCCTCTTTTCTGGTGCACGAACTGGTGGCCTATGCAGAGAGAAATCCCAAGGCCTTTGCCGACGCACAGGTTCTGCACATCTGGACCATGGGAGTAGCTCCCTACGTCAAACCCAAGTTTGAAATGAATTTTCGCCACAATGCCTTTTTCATCGGCAACAACACCCGAGAGGCGGTCAACGAGGGTCTGGCCGACTACACCCCCATTTTCCTGTCCCAGGTGCCCCACCTCTTCAACCGCAAAATAGTGCCCGTGGACGTGGCCCTGGTGCAACTTTCTTCACCCGACGACCACGGATACATGAGCCTGGGCATCAGCGTGGACATCGTCAAGTCCGCCGTGGAGAATGCCGATGTGGTCATTGCCCAGATAAACCGGCACATGCCCCGGGTTCTGGGAGACAGCTTCATTCACATCCGGGACGTGGATTACGTCATCCCGCACGACGAAGAGCTGCTGGAGTGGACACCCACCCTGGGGGACGAGACCACCGAGGCTATCGGAAAAAACATCGCCCGTCTCATCGAGGACGGTGCCACCATCCAGGTGGGATACGGCCGGATTCCGGATGCCGTGGTCGGTCATCTGGAGAACAAAAGAAATCTGGGGGTGCACACCGAGCTGCTCACCGACGGGGTGGTCAAGCTCATCCGGGACGGCGTGGTCACCAATACCGAGAAGAGCATCCACCGGGGCAAATCCGTGGCCTCCTTCTGCATGGGGTCCGGCCAGACCTACCGCTACCTCCACAACAACCCGGAATTCGAGTTCCGGCCCATCGAATACACCAACAGCCCCATGGTTATTGCCCAGAACAACAAAATGACGGCCATCAACACCGCCCTGGAGATCGACCTCACCGGCCAGGCCACCGCCGAATCCTTGGGCCATCAGTTCTACAGCGGCATCGGCGGCCAGGCGGACTTTATGCGCGGAGCCGCCCTGTCCAAAGGAGGCAAGAGCATCATCGCCCTCCCCTCCACCGCCAAGGACAGCGGGGTGTCCCGCATCGTCCCCTACCTCACAGAGGGAGCCGGAGTCACCCTCACCCGGGGAGACGTGCACTACGTGGTCACCGAGTACGGCACCGCCTATCTCCACGGCAAAAACATCCGGGAACGGGCAGTGGCTCTGATCAGCATCGCCCACCCCAAGTTCCGCGAGCAGCTTCTGGAGGAGGCCAAAAAGTACAACCTGGTGTACAAGGACCAGATTCTGGTGGAGGGAAAGGGCGGCATCTACCCGGCGGAGCTGGAGAAATACGTGCGCATCAAAGACGGGACCCAGATACTGATGCGGCCCATCAAGCCCGCCGACGAGGACCTGCTGAAGGAACTGTTCTACAACCTCTCCAATGAAACCATATACAAGCGGTTTATGGGCGTCAAGCGCTATCTGCCCCGCCAGCAGCTGCACGAGCTGGCCAATGTGGACTACAGCAAAAACATGGCCATCGTAGCAGTGCTGGAGCGGGAGGGACGGGAGGAGCTGGTGGGCGTGGGACGGTACGGCCTGGACGAAAACACCAACAGCGCCGAGGTGGCCTTCGTGGTTCAGGACGACTGGCAGCGGCGGGGTGTTGGCTCCAGGCTCATGGAGTATCTGACCCTGATTGCCAAGCGCCGCGGCCTGTACGGCTTCACCGCCGACGTGCTGCCCGAAAACCGGGCCATGCTCAACCTGTTTGAAAAAATGAGCGACGAACTGGAGTACAACCTGGAAAAAGAGCTGACGGACGGGGTCTACCACCTGCGCATGCACTTCAAGTGAGGGCGTGGACCTCTTCTTCCAGCTCCCTTATCTTCTGCCGTATTTTGTCCTCCTTCTTTTTGTATTTTGCCTTGAGGCGCTGGTATTTTTTTTCAGGGAGCTCCTGTTTGCGGGCTTCCAGGTTTTTGAGGTCGTGGTGGGCCAGGGAGCGCTGCTGGTTCAGGTCCTCGATTTTTTCCATGAGCTTGCGTTTTTTGTCGTCCATGCGGGTCAGAAAGCATGTGGAGCGTTAAATATTTTTCCGGCACCGGATATTTATATGGGCGAGCGATACCCCTTCATGCAGGTTACCGTCATTCCCGGCCAGGGATTTGATTCCAACGTGTACGTCCTCGCAGCGGAGCAGCCGGCCATCATCGATACCGGAACCGGCTTCAACCTCCACCATCTGAGGGGGCGCATCCAGCGGGTGGCAGCGCTGTCCAGCATGGCCCGCATCATCCTCACCCACGAGCACTTCGACCACACCGGCGGAGTGGCGGAGCTGCTGGAGTATACGGAGGCCGAGGTCATCATGCACCGGGAGGGAGCGGACACCCTGGAGCAGGGGCTGGACTGGTCGGCTGCCCTGTTCGGCGTCTCCCAGCCCGCGGTGACCGTAAACCGGCGAGTCGGCGACCGGGAGGTCATCGACCTGGGCTCCGACGCCCTGGAGGTGCTGCACACCCCCGGCCATTCCCCGGGAAGCATGTGCCTGTATCACGCGGAGAGCCGGTCGCTCTTCTCCGGAGACACGGTGTTTGCCGACGGCGGAGTGGGGCGCACCGACTTCCGGGGCGGGGACACCTCCCAGTTGCACCAGTCCATCCAGCGCCTGGCCCAGATGGAGGTGCGCAACCTGTATCCCGGCCACGGACCCCACGTCACGGGCAGCGGCGGTGAGCACGTCCGGCGGGCCCTGCGCACGGCGGAATTCATGCTGCGGTAGCCAGGTCAAAAAATTTATATCAAGGTCGGGCATTCGCTCTCGGTGACCCAGACCGACCTGCAGTACCTGTTTGACCCCCGGCACGTGGCCATTGTGGGTGCTTCCCACACGGAGGGAAAAATCGGGTACATTATTCTCAACAACATTATCGAATCCGGCTACCGGGGCCGGATTTATCCCGTCAACCCCAAGGGTGGAGAGATTCTGGGTCACCGGGTGTACGCAGACATAGGGGACGTCGAGGGAGAGGTGGACCTGGCCCTGGTTGTGGTTCCGGCCAGCATAGCCGTGCAGGCGGTGGAGGCCTGCGCCCGGAAGGGAGTCAAGTTCGCGGTGGTTATCACCTCCGGTTTCTCCGAAATCGGCAACATAGACGCCGAGCGGGAGATGGTGGAGACGGCCCGGAAACACGGCATGCGCATCCTGGGGCCCAACGTGTTCGGCCTGTATTCGGCGGCGGCCTCCATCAATGCCACCTTCGGCCCCGGCAACATCCGGCCCGGCAACATCGCCGTCATCTCCCAATCGGGAGCACTGGGCATCGCCATGATTGGCAAGACGGCCGAGGAGAACATGGGACTGTCCACCATCGTTTCCATCGGCAACAAGGCAGATATCACCGAGGCCGAGCTGCTGCAGCACCTCTTCACCGACGACATCACCGACGTCATTTTTCTGTACATCGAGGGCCTGGAAAACGGCCGGGAGTTCATGGACCTGGTGAAGCAGAAGCCCCGGGACATGCAGGTGGTGGCCATCAAGGCGGGCAAATCCGAGGTGGGCGCCCGGGCGGTGGCCTCCCATACCGGCTCCCTGGCCGGATCCGACAAAATCTTCGATGCGGCCTTCAAGCAGGCGGGGGTCCTGCGGGCGGAGACCATCCAGGAGGGCTTCAACTGGGTCACCACCCTGGCCGCCTGTCCCGAGCCCCAGGGAAAAAACGTGGTCATCATCACCAACGGCGGCGGCATCGGGGTGCTGGCGGCCGACGCCTGCGAAAAATACGGCATCGACCTCACCAGCGACATGGAGATGCTCAAAAAGACCTTCCAGCCCGTGGTCCCCCGGTTTGGCTCCTACCGGAATCCGGTGGACCTCACTGGGCAGGCCGGCGGGGACGACTACCGGGAGGCGCTGGAGCGGGCCCTCAACGAGGACAGCATCCACGCCGTCATTGCCCTGTACTGCCAGGCGGGGATGACCTCCCTGCAGCCTCTCAAGCAGACCATCATGGAAATCCAGGAGCAGTACGGAGACAAAAAGCCCATCATCTATTCTCTTTTCGGCGGCGAGGAAACCGAGGCCGTGCTGGACGACCTCACCCGCAGCGGCATACCCGCCTTTGCCGATGTGCAGGATGCCGTGTCCGCTCTCAACGCCCTGTACAGGGCCTACGAGCAGCGTCAGCTGCAGGAGCAGGAGGAGGTAGACATTGACGAGGAAGCCATCCGGGCCCTTCTCAGGCAGGTGGCCGACGAGGGCCGCACTCAGCTCCTGGGAACGGAAGCCAAGGCGGTGATGCAGGCGGCCGGCCTGGATGTGCCCCCCTTCCGGGTGGTCAGGGACATTGAGGGAGCCATTGCCGCTGCCGAGGAAATCGGCTATCCGGTGGTCATGAAGGTGGTATCAGAGGACATCGTGCACAAGACGGACATGGGTGGCGTTCTCCTGGACCTGGACGACAAAAATGAGGTCATGGAGGGATACGAGGCAATCATCAGAAACTGCCGGAAGCAGGCCCCCCATGCCAACATTCGCGGCGTGGAAATCACCAAGATGGTGGACCGGGGCGTGGAGACAATCATCGGAGCCACCACCGACCCCTCGTTTGACAAGGTGCTGATGTTCGGCCTGGGCGGCATATACGTGGAGGTGTTGAAAGACGTGGCCTTCCGTGTGGCCCCCGTCTCCCGAAGGGAAATCGGCAAGATGATGAGGGAAATCAGCTCCTTTCCCCTGCTGCTGGGGGTGAGGGGGGAGAGCCGGAAGGACGTCAACGCGGTCATCGACGCCATCTACCGTGTGGGCATCCTGGTGGACCGCTTTCCCCAAATATCCGAGTTGGACGTCAATCCCCTGGTGGTGTACGAAAAGGGGGCAAAGGTTTTAGACGCTCGCATAAATATAGAGGTAGAAAAATGAATAAAATTGTTATCGCATCGGTGATGCCCAAGGCAGGCAAAACGACGGTGGCCCTGGGAATAGCCACCCAGCTGAGCGGCAGCATCGGCTACATGAAACCCCTGGGTGACAACCAGATTTACAAAAAGAAACGGCTGGTGGACTACGACGCGGCCCTTTTCCGGCAGACCTTCTCCATTGAGGAGCCCATAGAGGATTTCACCCTGGGCTTCCACCACTCCAAGATTATGCATGCGTTTCCGGACGTCAAACAGGAGCTGGAAGCGCGGTTTAACACCCTTTCCGGGGATAAGGACTTTTTTATCGTGGAGGGCAGCGAAGACCTGCTGCACGGCCGCTCCCTGGGCCTGGATTCTTTTTCTGTTGCCTCCCATCTGCACGCCGGGGTGGTGCTGGTGCTGTCCGGGGACCCGTACGACATGATGGATTCACTGGACATGGCCCAGACCGTGGCCGCTCACCACGACGTGAGCATCAGGGGAGCCGTCATCGACAAGGCCAGGGATGACGATCTGGATAAAATTGAAAAGACACTCCAGGCACACCGCATTCCCCTCCTGGGAACCCTGCCCTACCTCCCCGCTCTGGATGTCATGAGGGTACGCTACGTGTCGGACAAGCTTTTCGCCCGGGTGGTGGCCGGCAAGGACGGACTGGACAAGCCCATCAAAAACATTCTCATTGCCGCTCTTTCCGCCAACCAGATAATTCGCCATCCCGACTTCAAAAAAGAGGACAAGCTCATCATCACCGGCGGCGACCGCACCGATGTTATCACCGCCTCGCTGAGCGACGCCAACACCTCCTGCATCATCCTCACCAACAACATTGTGCCCCCCTCCAACATCCTGGCCAAGGCCGACAAGGGCAACATACCCCTCCTGTCCATTCGCCCGGACACCTTCACCGCCGCCAAAAAAGTAGAGGACATCGAATCCATCATCCTGCCCGACGAAACGGACAAAATCGAGGCCATCAAGAAGGCGGCCGTGGGTCTGGATCTCCAGGCCCTGCATCAGGCCTAATCTTACTTTTCGGAATGGACGCTGGCCGGGAGAACCAGCACAAATGCTGCGCCCCGGGGACGGTTGTCCCGCACCTCGACGGTGCCCCCGTAGCGCTCCACTGTCTTTTTGACTATGTACAGCCCCAGGCCGGTGCCCCCGGATTCACCGTAGCTGAACCGCTCCTCGAAGACCCGGTCCCTGACGTGCCCGGGCACCCCTTTCCCGTTGTCGGCAAAGCAGACCCTGCAGTTTCCGCCGTCGCGGGTTATGCTGACGCTCATGGCGGTGGCCTTTCCGTGTTCCACGGCGTTGACCAACAGGTTGTCCACGACCGAATACAGGGCGTCATCGGCCAGGACGATGCAGTCCCCCTCCACGGTGCAGTCGATGGCGTGCCGCCCGGCCACTTCGAGGATGGCCTCACGCAGAGAGTGCTCCTGCAGTGTGCCCCCGGCCACCAGCAGCGATTCCAGCTCGCGCATGCGCTTGATGAGGGCGATGCCCTGCTCCATCCGTCCCATGGCCTTGCGGTACAGTGCATCGTCCGCCAGCTCCTCGTACAGGTCCATGGCGCTCCGCGCTATCTGAAGGTCGTTGAGGATGTCGTGGCGCATTATTTTGTTGATGAGGCGTAACAACTCGTTGAGCTGGGCCAGGCTGCTCTCCGCCCGCTTGCGCTCGGTAACGTCGATGAGGAACCCCTCCAGGTAGAGCAGCTCGCCGTCCCTGTAGACGCCGCAGCCGAACTCGTCTATCCATCGCCATTCGCCGGACCGGTGCCGCAGGCGGTAGGTGAGGTGGAAGGGGTCTCTCCTGGCTATGGCCCGGTCCACAGCCTCCGGAATCCAGGCGGCGTCATCGGGGTGATACAGGTCCACAAAACTTATGTGGTCCGCCAAAAAATCCTCCTTGGGGTAGCCGGTCAACGTCTCCACGGCGTCGTTGAGGTACAGCATGGTGTAGCGGGGGTCGTTGTGGCAGAGATATATGACGCCGGGCACGTTCTCCGCCAGCATCCTGAACTTCTGCTCACTTTCCTGCAGCTTGCGGTCCATGATGCTGCGCTCGGTGATATCCCGGACCAGGGCCAGCACGGTGTCCTTTCCGCTGGGGGCCAGCCGGGCCTCATAAAAGCGCTGTTTTCCCCCGATGGGAAGATGGTACTCGAACCGCTGCACCTCCCCGCTGATCAGGGCGTTGTCAATGGCGGTCTTTGTTTTTTTGGCCAGTTGCGGGGGCAGGACGTCCCCTATCCTTTTCCCCACGAATTCCGAGGGAGCCGAGTAGAGGTCCTGCTGCTCCCCCTTGTAGGAGATAATGGTTCCCGCGCGGTCAAACTCGAACAGGAGGTCGGGTATGGCGCTCAGCAGGGCTCTGCTGCGCTGCTCGCTTTTGAGAAGCGCCGTTTCCGCCTTTTTACGCTCCGTGATGTCCCGCACGAACTCCACCACTCCGGTTACCTCTCCGTCCTCGTTTTTTATGGGATAGCTGAACAACTCCACCCAGGATATGCCGGAGCCGGGCAGGCCGGGAAACACCCCTCGCTCCGTGTGACCAGATTTCAGGCAGCGGACGGTAGGGCAATTCTGGCAGGGGCGGTCGCGGTGGTGGTAGGCCCGGTAGCATTTTTTCCCCACCAGGGGCATGGTGTCCGCATACCATTCCTCCATGACCGGGTTGACCTGCAGGATGGTGAAATCGGTATCAAGGACGCTGATGCCGTCCTGTACGCTCTCGAACACGTCGCGGAGGAGCGATGCATCTCTTTCCAGCTCTCCAGGGTATTTCCCCCCTTTTTTCTTGGTCATGGTGAGCTTACCTACCTCCTGACCGCCCATACCAGCCCATTGTATATGCTGTATATATGAATTTGATATAAAATTTGTTGTGCGAACAGGTAAAAAATCCTCGGTACAATCCCTGATATTTTCGACGAAAAAATCGACGAACGAAAAGGCGTATATTGCCACCACTAGCCGGGCGTGGCAAAAAAGTCTCTTTCTCTCAGGGCCGATAATGACTCCGATGTATTATGTTTCATTGCCAAATAAGGTTTTGGCTCTCTACTAAGAGAACTACAATAACCACAACGGCGTCTTCTCGTGCATTCATGCTGCTTTTTCAAAGTGCATGAAAATTGTACGGGATTCAATAACTGGTGTGAATCTTGTTGCTTTGTATGGTAATGGAGTGACCTTTGGTCTTTTTGATATCTCTCATCTTGCAACCTTTCTTGACCTTAAAGATGAACTGACAGAATTATTGATCGTTATTAGGACAATTGCTTATCTACTTTGCTCTCTGTATATCACGGAATGAAAAATAAGGTTTACTGTCGGGATAAGATTGTGCGCTAAGTTTTTAAATCTTCTGTAGCTATCATTTAGGGAAGTTTAAACTATGAAGGCAAAAAAGATCGGAAATATAATTCTGATAGCATTGCTAACTATTTGTTTGGTGGGGTTCTCAGGATGCATAGATGAGGATGAAGAGACGATACGTATAGGCGCGATCTATCCTCTTACAGGCTCATTGGCTATAACTGGTGCAGATGTTCAGAATGGAATCCTTCTTGCGGTCGACATCATAAATAATTATTATGACCTGAACCTTACTCTAGCCAGATCAAAAGGTATCGGCTCACTTGATGGTACTAAAATAGAAATTGTCTTTGGGGATAGCGAAGGTTCATCATCAATTGGGGAACTGAAGGTAAAGCAGTTAATCAATGAGGAAAAAGTGGTCGCATTGCTGGGATCTTACCAGAGTACAGTCACCAATGTGACGAGCGAAATCGCTGAGGATGAGGGAATACCTTTCTTAACAGCTTTATCAACTGCTCCTATGCTTACTGAGCGTGGGCTTCAATGGTTTTTCAGGACCACCCCTCATGATGAAACTTTTATTCGGAACTTCTTCGAGTTTTTGCAGGACATCCAAGAAGAGAAAAACATAACATTGAAGCGTATAGCGATAGTATATGAGGACTCTCTTTGGGGAACAGAATTTGCTGAATACTGTGGGCGATATGCTCGGGATAATAATTATCTTATTGTGGCAAATGTTTCCTATCCCGCAGCTGCCACCAATGTGAATAATGAAACCCAAAGGCTCAAAGATGCTCATCCGGATGTAGTGATGCAGGCCTCCTATGTTAACGATGCGATTCTTTACATGCAAACTTATAACGTGATGAATTTTAGCCCAGATGGTATTTTGGCTAATGGTGTTGGGTTTGTCGAGCCGCAATTTATTGAAGTTCTTGGAGATGCAGGTAATTATATTCTTACACGGACAACGTGGTCTAATGATTTAGTTCAAACAAAACCTCTAGTTGGCACTATCAGTAACATGTTTTTTGAACGCTATGGAACAGAAATGACAGGCAATTCTGCACGTGCTTTTACTGGTATGTTGGTCTTAGCTGATGCCATAGATAGGGCAGGCTCAACCGAGCCAAATGCAATTCGGGAAGCTCTTCTAGAAACAAATATCAGCAGTGATAATCTTGTAATGCCATGGAATGGCGTCAAGTTTGACCATGAAACCCATCAGAATATGTTGGGAGGTGGCATTATCTGCCAAATTATTAATCAAGAATACTGTACTATTTGGCCTTTGAATCTCGCAACAAAAGACCTCATCTGGCCGATACCACGGTGAGGAATAAAAGATAATAGTTCATCCAAATAGGGAAAAATCCCTTGATGGCCTGCTGGCAAATTCCTCCCATCGATTCATACTATGCAGAGACCAAGAGGCCAATATCCAGAAGTCTGTTCACAAATCTCAGATAACAAGCTGGTTTTTCAAAGTGCGCGAAAATGTGGTCTTCATATCGCCGTGTAGCCAATGGGAACCATATGGAAAATCAATATTCAAAGGGAAATAAAGAGTTTGCCAGCAATAAATTCACACCTAAAAGTATCATGTTATGTTCACGATGCAGCAACACTATGGATGAAGACCTTATGCGATGCACACAGTGCGGCAGCTGCCTCGATGAGAGGAACAGATGGCATGATGTCCACCAAGCGACGGCCTACCCTCACAGGGTCTGCATTCGTACCAATTTCACCTTTTTTACCAATGGAACTAGTAAAATGGGTAAAAATGGTAACAATATGACCCCTGTGTAGGATATAACAAAGAGACCAGGCCACCGGCCTCTGAAATCGTCGTAAATACTGATTCACGTGCCAGAATCTACGCCGCTTCCGTTAACTTTATTAGTTTCCTGGGCGTTATTGCCCCATGCACCGGCTGCTGCCCCTTGCCTGCGCCACCCTGCTGCTCCTCTCGCTCACCGGATGCCTGCAGGAAGACGAGGCAGAAGCCCATGTGGCCGCCCACCTGTGGGCCGAGAGGTATCAGCCCGTGGCCAACATTTCCGACGTCCGGTCCGGAGGTCTTCCCGAGGTCAGCCTGCACTACACCCGGGCCGGAGAGGGCATCCGCCAAGCCGGCATAGGCGAACAGGTTTTTCTCTGCTACAGCGTGTATGTGGAAAACATGCAGCCGTTTTCGGTCACCGCCCACTGCAGTGTGGACGGCGAGGACCTCTCCCCGTTTGACCCGGAGCACGCCCATCTGCCCACCCAGTACGAAACGGCCCTGCATCTGGGGTTGCCCGCACCCGTCACCAACCGCCTGGGCGTAGGAAACAGAGAGGTCTACTCCTTCCGGTGGCCGTACCGCTTCTCCAGCTACGGCCCACATCACTTCACTGCCTATCTGAAAGCCGACGATGGCACGGTCATCGGCAAGATTGAGCGGAACATCTCGGTGGAGCCCCCGGGCACGGACGACGACCGATGGGCCCTCCTCGTCACCGTGGACCCGCCGGGAGATGAAATCGCCGCCTGGAGGGACGGCGCCCTGGTCTGGAGCCTCCTCCATCACCGGTACGGCTTCCCCTACACCCAGGTGCTCCACCTCTCCAACGGCGGGGCCACCCGGGACCGGGTCATCGACCTCATGAGATGGCTGTCCGAGCGGACCACCCGGGACACCATCCTAGTGTGCTGGATTTCCGGACACGGAGGGATTGAGCGCTTCGGCGACCAGGACAGCGAAATCAGGGATGGCGCCATCCAGCTGTGGGAGGGAACGCTGTACGACGGCGACGTGGCCACCTTTTATGCCGATGCCTCCTCTCAGCACATCCTCTCCGTGGTAGACACCTGTTTTTCGGGTGAATTCGGCGGACCGGACGACCTGGAGCGCATATTCACCCAGTTGCGCAGACAGCCCAGCGTGGAGGAAACCGGACGGGTTCTGATGACCTCCGCCACCACCTTCACCCGCTCCAAGGCCACCGAAAACGGGGGCATATTCACCACCCTGGTGGCCGGGGGACTGGCCGGAGTGAAGAACTCTCGGGGAAAGTCGGCGGACAGCAACGGGGATGGCAGAATCAGCGCCGAGGAGGCCGGATACTGGGCGGTTCTCCACTGCTATGCACGCCCCGGCTTCGGTTTTCCCCAGCTCAACGACTGCCACAGCGGAGACCTGTTTCTGGAATCATGAAAATTACCCTGCTGGCCGCCGAATCCATGGGAGTGCGGTCCATGGCACTGCACATTGATGACGGCGGCACAGGCATCCTGATTGACCCCGGGGCCGCCCTGGCCCCCTCCCGCTTCGGTCTCCCCCCGCATCCGAGAGAAGGGCAGGCTCTAAACCAGGCGCTGGAGCGCATCTGCCAGTATGCCGCAGATGCCGACTGCCTGGTTATCACCCACTACCACTACGACCACTATCTACCCGAGGCGGACATGTACGGAGAAAAAAGGGTGTTCGCCAAGGACATCCACCATCACATCAACCACAGCCAGCGACAGCGGGGCACGTCTTTTGCCCGCCGCTGGGAGGAGAGCTGCACCCTCACCTATGCGGACGGCCAGACCTTTCACCTGGGCGACGTAACCCTGCGTTTTTCCCCTCCCTTTCCCCATGGTCCGCCCGGCACCCGGCTGGGGTATGCCCTGGCGGTCACCGTGGAAGGCGACCAACGGGTGGTGTACACCTCCGACCTGCAGGGGCCGGTGGACCCGGCGGCGGCACGCTACTTCATAGAGCAGCAGCCGGACCTCCTGATTGCCGACGGGCCGCCCACCTATCTGCTGGGCTACCGCTTCTCTCGCCAGGCACTGGAGGAGGCAGAGCGCAATCTCCTGGACATCATGGCCGGCACCGATTGCCGTCTCCTGCTGGACCACCATCTGCTGCGGGACCTCTCCTACCGGGAGCGGCTGCCGGAGCTCTATGCCGCCTTCGGCCACCGCATCCAGACCTACGCCCAGTACGAGGGGCGGGACAACAACCAACTGGAGGCCCGCCGGAGAGACCTGTGGAGCGGCGACTAGAACACCTTTCTCCCCAGGGTGAGAAAGCCCGTGTGCAGCAGACCCTTGGACTGGGGGCGGGTGAAGCCGCCCAGGGAGCGCCACTCCCGCTGCATGGTCTCCAGAGTGGTGATACCGGTGAATCCGGCCTCCTGCATGGCGGCCCGGGCCCCTATCTGCTGCTCCACGTGGGGGGAGTACACCACCAGCCAGCCTCCCGGTTTCAGATGGCGCCGCACCTTGTCCACCAGCAGCTCCGCCCCCTTGACATCCAGGGTGACGAGGTCCAGGTGGTCCTCGGTGAAGGAGGCGATATCCGCCTGTTTTACCTCCACCACCTCCTCCAGTCCGCAGCGGACCGCGTTGCGGGCGGCTATCCGATAAAACCGCTCCTGCTGCTCATAGGTGGTAACCCGGCCCTCGGGGCCCACCACGTGGCCCAGAAACAGCGCCAGAAAGCCGGAGCCGGCGCCTCCGTCCACGCACCGCCATCCTCTCCCAGCACCGGTGACCGCCACCACCTGGGCGGCATCCTTGGGGGTGACAATTTGGGCTCCCCGCCGGCAGGACTGCAGAAGGTCCATGAAGGTGGGTCTGACCACCACAAACCTCTGTCCTCCCGCCTGCAGCACGTCGCCGAAGCGGGCATCCGTGGCGTCCACGGGACCCACGTGGGTGTTGATGATGCCCCGGGCCCCCAGAAAACCTCTCTCCTCATTCAGCAACAGCAGCAGGTCCGACATAGTGATATACCTCCTTCACGGCATTTTTGTATTCCTGGGCGGTCAGCGGACGGGGATAGTTGTACAGGGGACCGCCGGCCCGCTCGGTGTAAAAGGGACGGTTGCAAAAAGGGCACCCGCTGGTCTCAAAGGCGGCGGGCCCTAGGGGTCCCTCCAGATGTTCCAGCCGGCCCCGGGAATCGAAGATAAAGTGGCCCCGTCCGGTGCTCACCAGGTGGCGGGCGGCCTGCAGGGCCCGGTAGCGGGCCAGGGGGGGCGGTCGGTCCCGGCGGAGGGGAAAATATGCAAACAGGGCGCTGTCTACGCTCATCTCCTGCAGCCGCTGCATGGTTTCCACGGCCTCCCGGTCGTTCTCTCCCAGGCCGATGATAAGGTGGGCGGTGGCCCCGCCGAATACCTCTGCTGCCCCCTGCAGGCCCTCCCAGTAGGCATCCCAGGAGGGAACCCCGTGTTTGAGGCGGTAAAACAGGGCCTGGGAGCAGCAGTCCAGCCCGATTCCCACCCGCTCCACCCCTGCCGCCCGCAGGCGCTCCAGGTTTTCCGGGGTGGTGGGGTTCATGGATACCGACAGGGGCAGAGGACCGGCGAGGAGCTCGGCCACCCGCACCACGTCGTCCACCACGCCGTCGTAAAAAAGGGTCTGCAGGCACAGCCGCCGTGCCCCGTGCTGGCCGGGCAGCGAGCGGAGCACCTCGTCCAGGGACATGGGCGGCCATCTGACACGGGACAGGCGCCCGTGGCCCTGGGTGCAGTATCGGCAGGCCCCCCGGCACCGCTCGCCCAGCATAAGGTACAGGGTGGTGGGGGAAACGTCCACCTTCCACTGCCGCAGGCCCAGGGCGGTGGCGGTGGCGGCGGATACCCGCAGACTATTCACGGTGCCCCCCCGTGCCTATCATGGGGACAAAGGCGCAGCCTCCCAGGTTGGTGCGCCGGATACTCTCGTTTTTTTCAATGAGCACCAGGTTGCTGTAGGTGGACCCCACGGGAATGAGCATTTTTCCCCGGGGAGCCATCTGGTCAATCAGGGGCTGAGGCACGGTGGGGGTGGAGCAGGTGGCATAGATGCGGTGGTAGGGGGCATGCTCGGGCAAACCCACGGAGCCGTCCGATACCACCACGGTGACGTTGTCCAGTCCCAGCTGCTGCAGGTTGCGACGGGCCTTTTCCGCCAGTTCGGGGATTCTCTCCACCGTGTATACGGGGCCGGGAGAAACCACCGTGGCCACCACCGCCGCGTGGTACCCGGTGCCGGTGCCCACCTCCAGGACCCTCTGGCGGGGGTGAAGGTCCAGGGCCTCCAGCATGATGGCCACCATGTGGGGGGCGGAGATGGTCTGTCCGCTGCCGATGCTCAGGGGACGGTCCTCGTAGGCATGGGGCTTCAGGTAATCGGGAACAAATACCTCCCGGGGAACGGACCGCATGGCGGCGGCCACCGACTCCGATTTCAGATAGCCGCTGCACTGCAGATGCCGGAGGAGCTGTTCCTTGTCCACGCCCTCTTATTTTCTGAGCCTACTTAAAATTAACCTTCAACGCATATCTGCCAAAATGGCGGAGAGCGAAAAATTGGCCGTAGGAAACAAAATTGATGCAACAGAACAAAATTTTAAATACCCATCTTGAATTGTAGACCGTGAAAATTGGAGACGAAGGAGTGCGGGAGGTAATTGCGGAACTGAAGGACAAGATTGCCGCCCTGGGCGATTTTGTCGACCTCTATGCCAGCGTCTCCCAAGCCGTTTACTCCTTCGTGCTGGACCGCCACGGCTCCACGGCGGCCGTTCAGCGGCAGCGAAAGCCCCTCCCTCACCTTCAGGGGGTACAATTTCTGGAACTGGTGGGCACCGAGGACCGCAAACGGGCCGCCGACCTGTTTGTCCGTTGCCTGGAGGGAGAGCGCATCCAGGCCACCCTGAGCCTGCGCCTGCCGGGACAGGAAGAAAAAAGCTTCGTGGTGGCCGCCCTTCCCCGGAAACAGGATGAGCGCATCGTGGGAGTACAGGGCGTGGCCCGGGAGGAAATGGCGCCCTCCTCTGCCGATTTAGACCTGGTCAACCTGGTACGCGAGCCCCTGTGCACCACCGACCTGGTGGGCAACGTCACCCGGGCCAACCAGGCCCTGGCCGATCTGCTGGACGTTTCCCTCCAGCGACTCAGGGGCACCAATCTGGCAGACTGGATAGACGAGGCGGATGTCCCCGCCTTCCGGGAACAGGTGCGGAAGGCGCTGCACGGCGAAGCAGCCAGCATGGAGGGATATGTGGTGGCCGCCAGCGGCATCAAGGTCCCCGTGGTCATCGCCGTTACCGAGATGCACGACCAGGGCGGACTGCTGCTCTCGGTGACCAAAAAAACGGGTGGACCCCCGGAGGAGGAGCCGGAACCAGCGGCGGAGGGCAGCCTCTACCAGCAGCTGGAGGAGGAGCTGAAGAGGGTACACGAGCTGGGAGCACAGCCGCCGGACACCAGGGAGGAGGTGTGCGAGAGAGCGGCCAGACTGCTCACCGACCTCTTCTCCCCTGATTCCTGCTACGTGGGACTGGTGGATGGCGACGTGCTGCGCATAGCGGCCGGCGAGGGACTGGACAGGGAGCGGTTGTCCCTGCACGAGGACTGCCTTCCCTGCTCGACCCTGGAATCCGGCGAGGTGCGCTTGTCCCCGGGGACACCTGAGGTCAGCGAGGTATGCCTGCCCCTGGTGGCCGACCATCAGCCGCTGGGAGTCATGGGCATAACCCGGCTCTCTCCCCCCTTTTCCGACTACGAGCAGTTTCTGCTCAAACAGGTGGCCCACCAGGCATCACAGTCTCTGGCGCTGGCCGGCGCCGCCCGGGAGGTGGCCAAATACAAGAGCATCTTCACCAGAGCGGTGGAGGGCATCTACCGCACCACCCTGGACGGCTGCATCCTGGAGACCAATCCCGCCTTTCGCTCCATGTTCGGCTACGAGGGGCGGGAGGACGACCTGCGCTTGGTTCCTGCATCCCACCTCTATGCCCGCCCCGAGGAAAGGGAGGGCCTTGTGCGCCGGCTGCGGGAGGAGGGCGTGGTGGAGAACTTCGAGACCCGCTACGTGACCCGGGCCAAGAAAAAGTTTTACGGACGGGAGTCTGCCTGGCTGGTCACCCGCCACGGCGAAACCGTCATCGAGGGCATGATTCGGGACATTACGCCCCGCAAAAAGCTGGAGGAAGACGCCAAGTTTTATAACTCTCTGCTCCGCCACGACATCTACAACAAGAACGAGATTGCCATCGGCTACCTGGGCCTGCTCAAGGACAGCCACCTGTCCCCGAAGGATGAAGAGCTGATCTCCAAGGCGGTCAAGGCCGTCGCCGAGGGAAACAAACTCATCGAGACGGTGAAAAAGCTGGAGGCGGTCAAGGAGCAGCAGGACCTGAAAAACATCCGTCTGGACGACCTCATGCAGCGCATCATCGACACCTATCAGGAGGAGGCCGAGCGGCGGGACATCCAGCTCCGTTATCTTTCCAGCGGGGCGGTGGTGCGGGGCAACGAGCTGATGGAGGACCTGTTTTCCAACCTGGTTAAAAACGCCGTCCAGCACTCCCACGCCCAGCACGTCACCGTGTATGCCGAGGACGACGAGCGGGGATGGTACGTTTTCGTTGAAGACGACGGGGTGGGAATACCCTCCGACCAGAAAGAAAAAATATTTCAGCAGGGATGGAAGGGCGCCGGGAGCCCGGGAAGCGGCCTGGGTCTGTACCTGGCCCAAAAAATAGCGGAGGGCTTTGGAGGAAGCATCAGGGTGGAGAGCGGCGAGCCCGAGTTTCAGGAGGGAACGCGCTTTGTGGTGTGGCTGCGGAAGGGACGGCAGAACAACCGGATTGTGGGACACGAGTCAGAGGTCCAAGGCGTACGCTGGTAGACCACGGTTCTTTTTCTTTCACCTTTCACCTGGGTTCTGGGTCTTCGGTTCCCTGTTTTTGCGCCGGGGCTAAGCCTGGGTCCACACGTAGGGGGTGAAACCCACCAGAAAGGTGTTGGAGAAGGTGAACACGGTGCTCCAGCCCAGAATGCCTACGAAGCCGATGGTCAGCAGGCGGTGGTCGCCGTAGATGCTGGTGGCGTTGCCACCGCTCACCACGGGTATGATGGTTGTTTCCCCCTCTCCCCCGCGGTAGTTGCAGTAAATGACGTTGGGTATCAGGGAGAGCTCCACCTCCAGCAGGGACAGGCCGAACAAGCTGGGAGGAAAGGCAAATTTGAGACCGCTGCCCGCGGACAGCAGGAAGTAGAGGTCCACGGCGTTGTCCCGAACGTAATCCTGAATGGCAGGGTCCTGCTCCAGCAGGGCCTGGCAAGCGTCGGGAGCCCGCTCCTCCGGCTGCAACTCCAGATGGCCGGTGGTGACGGTGCCATCGGGCAGATACTTGGTGAAGTACAGGGTACGGGAGACGGGGCCTGGCACATCATGCTCCCGAGGAGCAACGGGAACGGCGGCCGCCAGCACCATCACGCCGACAAGGGCTACCAGAACAATTTTTTTCGCCATATACCAACATCGGCAACGGCTATTTAAATGCTATTTGGATCCTTCCTCCGACCCGGACTCGCTGATGTTCTCCAGTATCTGAAGGGGCTTGGGAACCATGAACTTGGGGTACAGCGAGGTGTTGGTGAAGCAGGAGAACTCAGTCACGTAGTACTCGTGGTCCCGGCTGATGACCCCGGACATGGTAAAAAAGAGTTCCTTTTTGGCATCGTCAAAGGGCAACTGGCCCTCGGTGAACTCCACGAACCCGCCCTCCGCCTCCAGCGGCTTGGCTCCCCCGATGATCAGTTCCAGGCTGAATATGCACTCCGCAATCTTGTGTCCGTCGGCAACGATGTCGCCCATACCAATATACAGGCCGGGGAAGTCGTTCACGTCGTAGTCCATAGCAGCGTATCTCCCACTGCGTACATAAACATTTTCAGGAAACAGCCCCGGAAGCCCAGATTCGTCGCCGGGCATACCAGTAGACGGGATAGGGAATGGCCGCCGCCCACAAAATCACGGCTCCCGCCGCCGTCGGCAGCGCCTCCCAGTTGGTGAGGCTGTAGGCAAAGTAAACGTAGGAAACCACCGGGAGCACGAAAGCCAGATAGGCAAAGAATACGATGTCCGTGAGCAAGGTCTTGAGGTCTGCCATGTCTACCACCCCTATAATGCCTGTCCCGTTAAAAATCAATCGCTTCTCCGTGGTACTTGAATATCCAGGCCTTGTAGGGGTCCCGCAGGGACTCCACCCCCACCGCCCCGGCGTGTATCTCCAGCAGGCCGTCGTTGTCAAAGTCCCCCACGCAGGTCACCGCCAGAAAACCATAGGTCTCCGTGATCACGTACTCCTCCTCATAGGTCTCACCATTCCATTCAAAGATGTGAACATAGTTGGTACCCACGCACACCTCCGCCACCCCGTCCCCATCCACATCCCCCACATCGATGGCCTCGATGGTGCCCCATTCGTCGTCCCAGGTGATGAAAAACTTTTGTTGGTAGCCGGTACCGTTCCACTCGTAAACGGCAAACATGGCATCATAGAAGGTGACATGAATCTCGGGGAGGCCGTCCCCGTCACTGTCCTTGGACACCGTCCCAAACACGTGACTGTCAAACTCATCCACCACCGTGGCCTCAAAGGAGTCACCAGTCCAGTCCAGAACCACCAGCTGATTGCCCGGACCCACCACCACCTCGTTCTCCCCATCCCCGTCCACATCGGCAATCCAGGGAAAATAAACCGCACCATTCCCCGGAGGATTCCAGGAGGCCTCCTCCACAAACCGGCTGCCGTCCCAGGCAACAACCACCACATTCGGCGCCCCATTAAAGGAGCCGGTGATGACCACCTCATTCCGACCATCGTTGTCATAGTCACCCACAAAACAGTCCAGAGTGGTCTGCCATCCGGAATCGTCGGTCACGATGTACATGCCCTTCTTCTGATAGGAGGAGCCATCCCAGGAAAAAAAGGAAAAGTGCCGCCCCCAGGCCACCCCGACCTCGTTGAGCCCGTCGTTGTCGATGTCGGCGATGGAAAACCCGGTGGCCGAGCCCAGCCCCAGAAGAGAGTAGCCGATACCCGGTACCGGGTCCATGATCTTCTGCTGCTCGTAGTAGGTCTGCCGTTCAGGGTCCCACTTCATCACCCGCATGAAGGGGTCGCGGCCCCCGATCAGCAACTCATTGAGCCCGTCGTTGTCCGCATCTCCCACCGGCTGCGGGCCCTCATAGCGGGCCGACCACAGAGGGATGCGACCGTAGCTCTTCTCCCACTGAACGACAAACTGACCGGTGGCATCGGCGGCATATGACCATGCCTCCTCCGTCTGTAGTGGCGACAGAAGGGCCATGTGGCCGGTCCAGGCGGGAGCGCTGGCGGCCAGCAGCAAAACAGAAATGACAACCGGAAATGCTGCTCGCATGACATCCAAATGCGCACCGCATATATTAACGTACTGAATGCGCAGAAAAACTATTAATGGCCCGTGGCTTGTCCTCCGTGCACCTGGATGTCTCCATCGCCATACGGGTCTTCGACGGCGTATATGACCCGGCGGAGGACTCCTACCTCCTGCTGCGCTGCCTGGACGTGGAGAAAGGTCAGCATCTCCTGGACATGGGAACGGGGACGGGGATTCTGGCCCTGCATGCGGCCAGCCAGGGGGCAAGGGTGACCGCCGCGGACAAGAGCCTTGGGGCGGTCCTCAACGCCCGCTACAACGCCCGCCTCAATGGGCTGACCCTGAACGTGGTGCACAGCGACCTTTTCTCCTCCATACCGGGCGCCTTCGATGTCATCTCCTTCAATCCCCCCTATCTGCCCAGCCGGCATACCGGCGAGCCGTGGGAGGGCGGAGCCGGGGGCACGGCTGTCACCCGGCGGTTTTTGCAGCAGGCGGCAGAGCATCTGCGGCCGGGAGGTTGCATCTATCTGGTGGCATCCACCCGGGGGGATGTGGCCGGGCTGCTGGAGGACTTCTCGGGGCGGTACACCTTCCAGGAGGTGGGACGGGAGGCCTTTTTCTTCGAGCGGCTCATCGTCTATCGGCTGGCGCCCCGCCCGTCCAGAGAAAGATATTAAAGGGGCCACCGCCATTATACCATATGCCTGAATGTCCGCAGTGCGGAACATCCAACCCGGCCAGGGCAAAATTTTGCATGGAATGCAGCGCTCCCCTGCCCCGGTGCAGGACGGAGGAAGAGGACTGGGACCAGAGCTCCGGGGGCCCCTGAAGGGGGGTTATATGGTGAAATAGCGCCGGTAGTCCCAGGGCGACACGTGGGTCAAGAAGTCCTGCCACTCCCGCCGTTTGAGGTCCAGGAAGGCCTGGACGGCCACGGGCCCCAGAGCATCCTGAACCACCTGGTCACTGTGTAGCGCCTCCAGCGCCTCACCCAGGGTGCGGGGCAGCATACCGATGCCGTGCTCCCTGAGCTGACGGTCGTCCATGGCGTAGACGTTGTGCTCCACGGCCGGACCCGGCTCCCGCTTCTGCCGTATGCCGTCCAGACCGGCATGGACGATGGCCGCAAAGGCCAGGTAGGGATTGGCCGAGGGGTCGGGATGGCGCACCTCGACGTCCAGGGAGCTGTTTTTGCCCGCCTGGACGGGGATGCGCACCAGGGAGCTGCGGTTGTATGCCCCCCAGGCAATGTGGATGGGCGCTTCGTGGTGGGGAACCAGCCGCTTGTAGGAGTTGACGGTGGGATTGGTGAGGGCGGTCATGGCCGGGGCATGCTCCAGGATGCCTCCTATGAAGTAGCGGGCGGTCTGGGACAGATGGTGTTTCTCGTCGGGGTCATAAAAGGCGCACCTACCCCCCCTGAACATCTCCAGGTGGACGTGCATGCCGCTGCCCGCCTCGTTGGGAACCGGCTTGGGCATGAAGGAGACCAGCAGGTCGTACAGGGACCCGAGGGTTCGGGCCATGAACTTGAACAGCACGGTGACGTCGGCGGCCTGCACAGCATCGGCGAGAGGTCTGATTTCCACCTCGTGCTGCCAGGTTCCCCCCTCATGGTGATGGTATTTGACGTCGATGCCGGAGGCCATCAGGGCCTCGGACAGGTGGTTGCGGAAGGGTTCCATGTGGTCGAAGGGAAGAGGGGCAAAGTAGCCGCCGCTCTGCACCGGGTCCAGCACGCCGGGGTGAAGGTCTGGCTGGGCGGCATCCCGGGGCCATCTTTCCTGCTCGAAGACGTGAAATTCAAACTCGGGGGCCAGGTGCAGGGCGTCGAAGCCCATGTCCCTGACCTGGTGAGCGGCGCGGCGGGCGATGTGGCGGGGGTCACCCTCGAAATGCTGGCGGGAGGCCACGTCAAACACGTCCATGACTACCCGGGCCCGGCGTCCGTCCTCCAGCCAGGAGAGAGGCAGCAGAGTGGCAGGGTCGGGAACGATGACCATGTCCGAGGATTCCACGGTGGCAAAGCCCTTCACCGAGGAGCCGTCAAACCCCATGCCCTCCTTCCAGATGGCGGACTCAAAGTAGGGCGCCGCCGGCATGGAAAAGGTCCGGAGGTACCCCATGAGGTCCACGAAGTGACCCTGCACCCATTCGATGTCATTGTCCTTGAGCAGGCGCTGCGCACGCTCTACATCCTGCATGATATCGGACCCTTATGAACCGCCGCAATATAAATGTTGTTTTAAATGCTGGCAGGGGAGCGGGTCATGCCGGGGGTCAGCAGGGGCCCTCATTCTGTCGTCCTCGTTCCTCCCGCCCGCAAATGTTTTATAATGATATTTAATTACGGAAGCGGTGATATCATGGAAGACAAAGATAAGGACAAGGACAAAGAGAAAAAATACTCGACGGTTTCCATCCCCACCCCCCTGGTGGAGAAGATAAAGCAGCGCATCGAGGGGACCGGCTTCACCTCCGTGTCCAGCTACGTGACCTACGTCCTGCGCGAGGTCATCGCCAACATGGACGAGGAGGAGGAAGAGGTCTTCAGCAAGGAAGACGAAGAGAAAGTCAAAGAGCGCCTGCGGGCCCTGGGATACCTCGACTGATAGCATGCAGCGTCCCCATGGAGGAAAATTAATCAGCCGGCACGCGGCCAAGGAGCCGGCCGGAGTCGAGGAACTGCCGGCCATCGAGGTGGCCACCACCGCGGCCGAGGACATCATCAACATTGCCAACGGGGTCCTCTCCCCTCTCACCGGTTTCCTGGGCCACGACGACCTGGACTGCGTGATACACCACAAGCGCCTGGGCAACGACGTGCCCTGGACCATCCCCATACTGTTCGACCTGGACACCCCCGACGTCAGGGAGGGAGACACCATTCTCCTTACCAATCAGGAGACGGGGCTCCGGGCCCTGCTGGAGGTGGAGGAGCTGTTCGACTACGACCGCACCACCCTGGCCAAAGAGATTTATGCCACCACCGACGCCCAGCATCCCGGGGTGTCCGCCATCAACAGCATGCGTCGGCACTTCGCGGGCGGCGACATCCTTCTCGTCGGCCATGACCGGCGCCAGTTTGACGAATACCATCTGACTCCGCAGGAGACCCGGGTGCTTTTCAGGGAGAAGGGGTGGAAGGAAATCGTGGCCTTCCAGACCCGCAATCCCCCCCACTTGGGACACGAGTACGTGCAGAAGACGGCGCTCACCTTCGCCGATGGCATCTTCATCAACCCCCTGATTGGCAAAAAAAAGCCGGGTGACTTCAGGGACGAGGTCATCCTCCGCTCCTACGAGGCCCTCATGCAGCACTACTACCTGCAGGAGCGCTCGGTGATGGCCATCCTGCGCACCGCCATGAGGTATGCCGGTCCCCGGGAGGCCGTACATCACGCCATCATGCGCAAAAACTTCGGGTGTACGCACTTCATTGTGGGACGGGACCATGCCGGGGTGGGCAACTACTACGGCCCCTACGACGCCCACGACATATTCGACGAGTTTCCCGACCTGGGCATCACCCCGGTGTTCTTCCGCTCATTCTCCCGGTGCACCAAGTGCGACGCCATCGTCAACGACAAAATATGCCCCCACGGACCGGAGCACCATATCAACTTCAGCGGCAAAAAAATCCGGGAGTTGCTGCAGCAGGGAAAGATACCCCCGGAAGACATGATGCGGAAAGAAGTGGCGGAGACCATTCTCCAGTTCGACCATCCCTTCGTGGAATAACCATGCAGGAACTGGAAGCATTGAAGGGCAGGGGCCTCCTCATCCACCACTGGGACACCGACGGCATATGCTCGGCCCGCCTCCTGCTGCCTTGCCTGGCAGAGTTGGAGGTGGACACCATGACTCCCGCCCTGGGCAACTATTTTCTGACCTGGGAGGAACTGGAAGCAGGCCGGGGTTACGACTTCGTGGTCATCGCCGACATGTCGCTGCCCGAAGACAACATCCGGCATCTGGCCCGGAGTGCAAAGGTCCTCATCTTCGACCATCACCTGGGCAGGGTCATCCCGGGGGTCTTCCACCACAACCCGGTCATCCGGGGGGGGAACCCCGACCGCCATCCGTCCGCCAGCTGGATTGTCAACGAGTACCTGGGACAGCCCGTCAACCTCTACGCCCTGCTGGGCGCGGTGGGCGACCACGAGCACCGCATACGGGACAACGACCTGGTCTACCCCCAGATTGAGGATTTCTGTCAGAAGCACCGTCTCACCTTCCACCACCTGATGGACATGGTGCACCTGCTGGATGCCAACTACAAAATCGGCGACCGGAAGGCCGTGGAGCGGGCCCCTCACCAGTTGCTGGCCATGGACGGACCCCGGGACATCCTGGACCACGGGGAGTGGAACCGCAGCCGCAAAAAGCTGGACCGGGAGATGGAGCGTCTCCTCGGCCAGCCGGTGGAGCAGGTGGGCGACACCATGCTGTTGAAGATGAACACTCCCTACAACCTCATCTCCGCCGTCACCCGACGGCTGGCCTGGGACTCCGGACGGGACACCGTGGTGGTCAACACCGGCTTTTTTGACCGCGAGGACCAGATATACGTGCGCAGCACCCGCGGGAACCTGCAGTCCCTCATCCAGCGGGGCAAGGAGCGGGGATACCGATGCGGAGGCAAAAAGGAGGTGCTGGGCGCCATCCTGCCCCGAGCAGATACCGGGGACTTCGTGGCCGAGATACTGGCCTTCCTCAACGAGAATCATTCAGGAGGAAAAACATGAAAAAGCAAAAAGCAACCAATGTCACATGGCATGAGCACAAGATATCGAGAGAAGAGCGGGAGCGGCTCCTGGGACAAAAGGGGGTGGTGCTCTGGTTCACCGGCCTGTCGGGCAGCGGCAAATCCACGGTGGCCAACGAGGTGGCCTACCTGCTGCACCAGAGGGAAAAACTTACCTACATACTGGATGGCGACAACATCCGGCACGGCCTGAACAAGGACCTGGGCTTTTCGCCGGAGGACCGCTCGGAGAACATCCGGCGCATCTCGGAGGTGGCCAACCTCCTCGCCGATGCCGGAGTCATCACCCTCACCGCCTTCATCTCACCCTACCGTGAGGATCGCAACTTCTGCCGGTCGCTGCTGGGAGAGGGCCGGTTCATGGAGATCTACACCAAGGCCTCCCTGGACACCTGCGAGCACCGGGACCCCAAGGGGCTGTACAGGAAAGCGCGCAGCGGAGAAATCAAGAACTTCACGGGTATAGACGCCCCCTACGAGGAGCCGGAGGAGCCGGAACTGGTCCTGGACACCGACTGTCAGACGGTGGAGGAAAGCGCCCGGGCGGTCATGGACAGGCTCCGGGAATGGAACGTTCTGGAGGGAGGACGGTGAGGACGCCGGACCCCGACGTCAATTACATCGTGTCCGGCCTGGAGAGGTCCGGCACCTCCATGATGATGCAGATTCTGCATCGGGGGGGCGCCCCGGTGGCCTTCGACCGCTCCCGCCAGGCCGACTACCACAATCCCAAGGGGTATTTCGAGCTGGAGGGCGGAAAAATCATCAACCGCCTGATGGAGGGAACCTTCCCCTTTGACCAGTACAGGGGCATATTCGTAAAGATAACCGCCTACGGCCTCCAGTATCTGCCCTCGGGACCCGGGTACCGGTACAAGGTCATCTACATGCAGCGTAGCCTGGACGAGATTCTGACCTCCATGGAAAAAATGTCCGGGCCCCTGAACAGAGAGGAGGAGCGGCCGGCCTTCGAGCATCTGCACAGGTTTGCCCTGAAAATCCTGCGCCGGCGGGAAAATATAGACTACCTCCTGGTTCCGTACCGGCAGGTGGTGCACAACCCGGTGGAGGAAATCGACCGTATCAACCGGTTCCTGGGCGGCATGCTGTCCCGGGAAGACGCGGTGAGGGCCGTAGACCCCGACCTTTACAGGAACGTTAAAAAATAGCCAGCCTATTTCTGGTTGTACGAGGAAAACGACCGGCAGACCGGCCGAGCGAGGAATTTCCATGAACGAGGACCAGCACCATCAGGACGGGGAGCCAGAGCCGAGCGCTTCCTACTCACTCACCCGGCGGGATTTTTTGTTCATAGTCCTGGCTCTGCTGGGACTGATACTGGCCTACGCTGCACCCACCATGGAGGGACTGAGCAGGGACGGCCAGGTCATGCTGGGCATCCTCTTCATGGCGGCCGTGCTGTGGATAACCACCCCCATCCCCATCGCCGTCACCGGCCTGCTGGTGATGATTATGCAGCCGCTGCTCCAGGTGACCACCGCCGAGCGGGTGTTCTCCGCCTTTGGCAACCAGGCCGTGTTCTTTCTGATTGGCGCCTTCATCCTGGCCAGCGCCCTGGAAAAATACGGGCTGCACCGGCGCATCGCCCTCCGCTTTCTCCGTTTTTTTGAGGCCAGCCCCCGTTTTTTCACCCTGGGCATCATGGTTTCCAGTGCCTGCATCTCCTTCATCATGCCCGAGCACGGGGTGGTGGCCCTGTTTCTGCCCATCGTGGCCTCCATCCTGGTAGCCATGCGGGTCATCCCCAAACAGAGTAACTTCGGCAAGGTCAGCGTGCTGTGCATCGCCTACGGCTGCTCCATCGGCAGCCTGGGGACGCCGGTGGGAGGCGCCCGCAACCCCTTGACCATCGGCATACTGGCCGACGCCGGCATCACAGTCACCTTTTTTGACTGGATGACCTATGCCATGCCGGTGGTGTTCATCTCCCTGCCCCTGGTGTGGCTCATTCTCCAGGCCACCTTTCCCCTGGAGATATCGGACATCGGCCGAGCCAAAAAGGAAATTGAGCGTCAGGTGCAGAAAATGGGGCCATGGGCGGCAGGGAATGGACGGTGGCCGGCATCATCGCCGTTACCGTGGTCCTGTGGGTGTTTTTCTCCTCGCCTCAGTACCTGGGCCTGGCGGTGATTGCCCTCATGGGGAGCATGCTGCTGTTTTTCACCGGCTCTCTGTCCTGGAAGGACGTGGAGGAGCGGGTCCCCTGGGGAATCATCCTTCTGTACGGCGGGGCCATCACCCTGGGGGTCAGCATGAAAGAAACCGGTGCCGCCGGCTGGATAACCGAGGGCGTGGTGAGCGTCATCGGCAGCAACCCCTACGCCATCATCCTGGTTCTCATCCTGCTCACCATCGTCATGACCAACTTTATATCCAACACCGCCGCCGTGGCCATGCTCCTGCCCATCGGGTTTGCCATTGCCACCGAAATTCCCGGAGTGAGCCCCCTCTTTGCCGCCATGGCCATCGCCCTCAGCGGAGGGCTGGCCTTTGTGCTGGTCATTGCCACCCCGGGCAACGCCATCACCTATTCCTCCGGCTATTTCTCCGTTCGAGACCTGCTCAGAGCCGGCGTCATCGCCAACCTGGCCTGTATCGGGGTTCTCTTTGTGGTGGCCGTGGTCTACTGGAGGGGGGTGCTGGGCATATGAATGACCAAGGAGAAGCAAAAAATAAAAATAGCGGCACCGGTTGCAGTACCCCACAGCCCATGACCAGTGCTCTGTTCGGCAACATCATGATTCCCGTGTCCTCGGAATTCTTTTCCCGGGCAGCGCTGAAACGGGGAGCGGAGCTGGCCACGCTTTTCGGCAGCACGGTCACCGTCATCTACATCATAGAGGAGCGGGCCTACCAGCAGGTGGACAAACTGTCTGATGCCTTCCGCACCACCTATGAGCGGGCGGAGACCAGGTCCGACCTGACCCAGGAGCAGGCATCGGCCGCCGACACCGTCATTTTTGACGAGGCAGAGCGCATCTTCTCCTCCCGGAACCTGGACATCAAGGAGCGCATCCTGCAGGGAGAGTTCAGCACGGTGGTGCAGAGAGAGCTGCAGAGGGGCCGCTTCGACCTGGTGGTCATGGGTTTCGAAAAGGGATGCCTCATTGACTACCGCATTCTGGACGAGGCCACGGTTCCCGTGTGGGTGGAATCCCGGGAGGCGGGCAGCAACGTCATGCTGGCCGTCTGCTCCAACATTGCCCCCAACCAGCGGGTACCCGACATCAGCGTCCGACTGGCCTCGGCCATGAACTGGGACCTGCACGTGCTGTACGTGGTGGATACCCAGGACGCCGTGGAGGTGGACAGCAGCGGTAAGCGCTCGCGGAAAAAGTCCACCCGGGACCTGGTATCGGCGGGGGATTCTTTCCTGACCGGTCTGGCCTCCGACCGCATTACCACCGAGCTGGTGCAGGGCAGCCTGGAGCGGGAAACGGTAAAGGCGGCCCGGCGGCATCACGCCGGCCTGGTGGTGCTGGGCCGGGAGCAAAAAGAGCGCAAGATACTGGGCATCCCCACCCGTCACACCAAGCGAAAGCTGGCCGAGAAGTGTGGCCCCTCGCTGCTGTTCATCAACTGAACCCCGGCACCGACAACAAAAGTTATTAATATTCTTTCTTTTTTTAATAACACGATATGGTTATGAATCGCAAACAGCTGGGCGTGGTTATGGCGGCCGGTGTAGTGGTAGCAGTAGCGCTGGGCGCCGGCATCTACGGCGCGCTGCAGGCACCGGAGACCCACGACCACCGATGGCAGGTGGTGGCCACCTTTTACCCCCTGGCTTACATGACTCAGGCCATCGGCGGAGAGCACGTGTCCGTGCACACCCTGGTACCGGCCAACACCGACATCCATTCCTGGCAGCCCTCGTTTTCCGACATCTACGCTGCCGACAATGCCCATCTGCTGGTATACAACGGGGCACATCTCGAGCCCTGGTTCGAAGAGGACGTGCTGCCCGCCCTCGACATCCGGGACAGCCTGGTGGTGAACACCACGGCAAACGTTTCTCTCATCAGTGGTCAGGAAACGCACGGTGTGGACCCCCACACCTGGATAGCGCCCCACACGGCCCATCAGCAGGCCCGCAGCATATACGAGGCGCTGGTGCACCTGGACCCGGCCCATCAGGATTATTACAGCCGGCGGTGGGAAAACCTCTCCCAGCGCCTCACCGACCTGGACCACCGATATGCGGCCTCGCTGGCCTCCGCCCCCAAGGACGTCATTTTTGTCACCCATGCCGCCTACGGATACCTGGCCCAGGGGTACGGCCTCACCCAGTATGCCATCACCGGCATCTCGGCGGACGAGCAGCCCAGCACCGCCGCCCTCAAGAGCCTGGTGGACAGCATGGAGTACCACCACACCTACGTGCTCTACGTGAACCCCCTGCATTCAGAGCGGGAGGCTCAGGCCCTCAAACAGACCCTGGAGGGCCGCACCGGCCAGCCGGTAACCATCCTGCGGCTGTACGTCATGCTGGGGCCCATGGACGGACTGGACTACCTGCAGCAGATGGAGCAGAACCTGGAAAACCTGAAAACGGGACTGGGAGCAGCATGACCACGGCGGATACCACCGAAATCCGGGCCCGTCGCCCCCATGTCCCGGCAGTACGGGCAGAAGGGCTGACCGTAAAGCGGGAGGGAGAAACGGCCATCGCCAATGCCTCCTTCACCATCGACCAGGGGGAATACGTGGGCATCGTGGGGCCCAACGGCGGGGGAAAGACCACCCTGCTGCTGTCCCTTCTGGGCCTGCTGCCCAGAAGCGAGGGAAGCATCCACCTGTTCGGTGAGCCCATTGACTCCTTTCACCAGTGGAATCGCATTGCCTACGTGGCCCAGGACGCCCTCAGCTTTGACCAGCATTTTCCGCTGACGGTCAGAGAGCTGGTGGCCCTGGGCCGGCTGGGCCCCCACACACTGGGACGGCGTCTGCGAGCCCCGGACTGGAAATCGGTGGATGACGCACTGGCCGTTATGGACCTGACCTCCCTGGCCTATCGCCGCATCGGACATCTCTCCGGAGGGCAAAAACAGCGGGTTTTCGTGGCCAAGGCCCTGGTGCGCAATCCATCTCTGCTGCTTCTGGACGAGCCGGTGACCGGGGTGGACGCCCACACCCAGGAAAAATTTTACCGGAAGCTCAGCGACTTGAACGTGCGGCGGGGCATAACGGTGGCCGTGGTGTCCCACGACCTGGCGGCCGTGTTCTGCCGCATGTCGTCCGTCATGTGCGTCAACCGGGAGGTACATATGGCGGCCATCACCGAGGACCTGGAGCCCAACGACATCCTCAAAAAGGTCTACGGTGAGCACTTTCATTTTGTCTTCCACCGGCATCAATGCCAGGGGGTGTTTGGGCGTGACTGACCTGACCCTGTTCGACCTTCCCCACCTGTTCGGATACCAGTTTTTCCAGTTTGCGCTACTGGGCGGAATAATCACCGCCTTCGCCTGCGCCTGGATAGGCTTTTTCCTGATTCTGCGCAAGGAGGCCATGCTGGGCGACGGCATCGCCCACACCGCCTTTGGAGGCATCGCTCTGGGGCTGCTGCTGGAGGTGAACCCGGTGCTCACCGCCCTGGCAGTGTCGGTGCTGGCCGTGCTGGGCATTTCCTATCTGAGAAAGCGGGGGCTAGCCCAGTCCGATGCGGCCATCGCCGTGATGCTGGCCCTGGGATTTTCCGGCGGGCTCATCATCGTCAGCGTGGCCGGGGGCTTCAACGTGGAGCTGCTCAGCTACCTCTTCGGGTCCGTTCTCACCATCGACGGCACCGACCTGCTCGTGGTGGCCCTGCTGGGCCTGGCCACCCTGGTTTTTCTGGGGCTGTTCCACAAGGAAATGCTGTCTATCACCTTTGACGAGGAGTCCTCGCGGCTCATGGGCATTCCGGTGGGAGCGCTGTCCACGGCCTTTAACGTGCTGGTGGCGGTGACCATTGCTCTGTCCATCAAGGTCATCGGCATCATTCTGGTGGTGGCCCTGCTGGTGCTGCCCGGTCTGACCGCTCTCCAGCTCAACCTCTCGTTCCGGGCCACCACCCTGACCGCCGTCGCGGTGGGGGTGACCAGCATGCTGGCGGGCATCCTGATGTCGGCGGTGTACCACGTGGCCACCAGCGGGGTCATCGTATTTACCGCGGCCGGCTTTTTTGTTTTTGCCGCCGCCTACCGGAGGGCGGGAGCATGACCGGGGCCCGGAAGTCAGTGGGTATCATCTCGGTGAGCGTGCCGGACAGCCTGCTGCGGGACATCGGTCGGGTGATGGCGGAGGCGGGCTACACCAGCCGCTCGGAGCTGGTCAGGGACGCCCTTCGGGCCTTCCTGAAAAACCGTACCCATCTGGAGGGCCGCCAGGGCACCGTTCAGGGAGTCATAACCCTGCTGTACCACCATGCGTCGGCAGGCCGGGTCTCCGCAGTGCGCCACCGGTACATGCACCTCTTCCGATCCTTCATGCATGCGGACTTCGACATGAGCGGCTGCTCGTGCTGCGAGGTTCTGCTGTTCTCAGGGGAGGCGGCGGCGGTGCGGCAGGCCTGCAACGAGCTGCAATCCGTCCGGGGCGTAGAGGAGAGCCACGTGTACATCGCCTCCCCCTAGACCTGGCCCGGCCATCCCAGCCAGACCGCTGCAAACGCCACCAGGGCGGCAGCGATGCCCACTGGGATGCCCACGAACAGGGAGAAAAAAATCACGTCCTCCAGCGCTTCAGTCACCAGAAGGGTTACCGTCAGCAGGATAGCGGCGGCCAGGGTCAGACTGGCCAGCAGCTTCAGGCTGACGGAACTGTTCCGGGAAGACATCACCAACGGACAATGGTCCCGGTTTTATTAACTGCTCGCTCCCAGCTCCGCCCCATACATTTATAAATTATAAAAAGTTATGGTCGTGATCACCATGAAAGGAAAAACAGTTATTCTGTTGGGCATCCTGGGGCTGCTCGTGGTCAGTTCCTCCCTGGCTGGCATGACCACCGTGCTTCCCGCCGGGGACCCCGGTTTTCCAGCCCCCTCCGAAAAAGGACATTCGGTGACCACATCCTTCCATTTTGACGCTGTGGACATGAGCGACAACGGCGACTACATAGCCCTGGAGTCCGGAGAGGGACGCCATCTGGCCGTCGCCCCCGGCGCTCCCTCGCTCCCCTACGCCAGTACGACGCTGCACTTCCCCCTGGGCACCACCATCAACGGGGTGCACATAAAAACCGGGGAGGTGAGCACCCTCTCCCTTGAGAAAAAAATTGCTCCTGGCCCGTCACCGGTGCTGCTGAGCCACAGCGTCCAGGGGGAGAGCAGAGAAATGGGGCCCCTGTACAAAAGTGCCGAGCTCTATCCCTCCTCGTGGGTTTCCTACCGCACGGGCGCCGGGCTGGCCGGAAATGAGCGGGTGCTGTTTCTCACCCTGTACGCCTATCCCGCACGCTACGCCCCGGCCAGAGACGAGATGCTGACGGTCCGCCAGGTTGAGGTCACCGTGGAGGTTACCCCTCCCTCCCGGCCGGTTACCCTCGCCGATGACTACGACCTGCTCATCCTGTGCCCCCAGGGATGGGAGGGGGACCTGGCACCGCTGCGGGACCACAAGGAGAGCCGCGGCCTGGCCACCGTGGTCGTCTCCCTCGCCGAGGTCACCGGCGGCACCTACTTTGAGGTGCAGGGACGAGATGAGGCAGAGCAGGTAAAGTATTTCATAAAGGACGCCGTCGAGCAGTGGGGCATCACCTACGTCCTGATTGTGGGAGGCTACGACGAGTTCCCCATGCGCAAGTCCTGGGTGTACGACGAGAGTGAAATCGGCTGGATTGACATTCCCATCCCCACCGACCTCTACTACGCGGACCTCTACACCGCCAACGGCAGCTTTTCCTCCTGGGATACCAACAACAACGGCTACTTCGGCGAATTAGACCGTCCGGGGGAGGAGGAAAGATTGTACGACGAGGTGGACCTGTATCCCGACGTCTACATTGGCCGGCTGGCCTGCGAAAGCCAGCAGAGTGTGGCCACGGTGGCTGACAAAATCATAACCTATGAAAACACCGCCTCCGGCTCACGCTGGTTCAACCGGGTGCTCCTGGTGGCCGGGGACACCAGCCCCAACGACGGCTACGGAGACGTGGACGAAGGCATCATTTTAACCGAGGAATCACTGCAGCACCTGGACGGATTCACCCCCCTCCGCCTGTACCCGGGCAGGTTCATACCCCAGCTGAAACTGAATCCTTTCACCATATCTGCCGGGCTGACCCTGGGCGTGGGGCTCAGCCATTTCGCCGGCCACGGCAACATGGTGGCCTGGAGCACGCATCCCCACGGGGACCCCGACACCTGGGTGGGGCAGTATGGCAACTCGGTCATTGCCACCCTCAACAATGGCCACCGCCTACCCGTCATCCGCATCGGAGCCTGCCTGTGCGGAGCCCTCGACTATTCAAGGGACAGCTGCTTCGCCTGGGCCTTCGTGAAGCAGGAGGGAGGCGGAGCCATCGCCACCGTGGCCTCCACCCGTCTGTCCTGGGGGTACATCGGAGAATATGTCAACCGGGGCCTGGGGGGCTACCACGGCGTGCTGTTCTTCAAGGGATACGAGGAGGGCACCACCCCGGCCCGCATGCTGGCCAGCGCCCAGAACGAGTACCTGAACACCATCCACATGCCGCTGGAGGCACGGTCCAAGTATGACTACAAGACGGTTGAGGAGTACATACTGTTCGGAGACCCTAGCCTGAAGATAGGGGGATATCCCTGAGACAGCCCCACCCTTTTAAACCGGGGTGCATTGCCGTACGACCCACCATGCAGAGGGGCAAGCGCAGAAGAGGTTTTCAGGCCGTGGCCGTTGTGGCCCTCTGCCTCCTCGCCGCCATGGCATCCCCGGTATCGGTGACCTCCCCTACCTTGCAGGGGAACCCTGGAGGAAAGGATACAGGGGACATGCTGCACCCTCAGGAACCCGCCGCCTCCCCGCCCACAAACAGCAGCCGCCAGTGCCACCCGGGCACCTCCCTGAGATTTCTGGTGCACGACGGACGGCTGCGCAGCTATTACCTTCACCTGCCACCCCCCGGCATCCAAAGCCAGCCCCTTCCCCTGGTCATCGCCCTGCACGCCGGCGGAAGCAACGCCGTGGACATGATGCGCACCATCAACCTCAGCGGTCTGGCCGACCGGGCCGGGTTTGCGGTGGTCTATCCCAACGGCATCACCCGGCTCAATCCCTGGTGGCGGATGTGGAACGGCGGGTACTGCTGCGGTGTGGCCTACGAAAAAAACGTGGACGACGTGGGGTTCATCCGGAGCCTCGTTGAAGAGATGAGTCAGCAGGTGGCCATCGACCCGCAGCGCATATACGTCACCGGCCATTCCAACGGAGCCATCATGGCCTATCGGCTGGCAAGCCAGCTTTCCCACCTGGTGGCAGCCGTTGCTCCGGTGGCCGGGGCCATCGGGGGCACGGCCAGCGAGGACAGCCCCCCGTACGTCATTCCTCCGCCCCGCCACCCGGTGTCGGTGATTGCCTTTCACGGCCTGCTGGACGAAAATGTTCCCTACCACGGGGGTCACGGCAACCACACCTGGGGCACGGGCACCGACCTGTCGGTCAACGACTCCATCTCCTTCTGGGTTCAGCACAACGGATGCCGTCCCGTGCCCACCACCACGGTGAGTGAAAGCGGCAACATCGTCGTGGACACCTACAGCGGGGGGATAAACGGTACGGAGGTGGTGCTGTACACCATCGTGAACGGCGGACACGGATGGCCCGGCTCGTCACGGGGCGACCGTCCCACCCAGGAGATATCGGCCACCCAGCTGATGTGGAATTTTTTCACAAAGCATCCCCGGCCATAGGGCTACGCCGGGGGTGCCATCCGTTTTCGATAGTACCAGTAGCCTCCGGCCACCAGCACCCCCGCCACCACCGCCCCCATTCCCAGCCACAGTGCCGAGGGGCCTCCACTGCCGCTTTCCTCCCGGGGCGGCCTCTCCACCGTCTGGGCGTCCAGGGCATAGATGGTGCCACCGGCACCCACAAACACGGTCTGGTTGCTCACCGCGGGCGACGACACAGGCGTGGTGACGTAGTTGTACACCGTCCGCTCCGTGGTGTGGGCCGGCGCAAATGACCAGCCCGGGTCGCCGGACGTGGTGTTGAGGGCATAGAGGTAGCCGTCGTCGGCTCCGAAAATGACGTAATCCCCGTACACCACGGGGGAGGACTGGATGGAGGAGGCACAGGTAAAGGCCCAGACCTGCTTGCCACTGTCCCTGAGAAGGGCGTAGAGCGTGTTGTCCATGGAGCCCACGTACACGTGCCGGTCGTCGAGGGCCGGGGTGGCATCGATGCCCCAGCCGGTGGACCGGCGCCAGCGCAGAGTCCCGGACCGGGCGTCCAGAGCATGCACGGTGTGGTCCCAGCTTCCCACATACACATCGTCACGGTCGGCCACGGGAGCGGCGGTTATCTCGCCCCCAGTGGTATACTCCCAGACCGTCTCTCCGCTCTCGGCGCGCAGACAGTAGAGGGTGGTACCGGCGCCCACGTAAATCTTTTTGTCTACCGGCCAGGAGGGGTAGGCGGACCCGTTGAGGGACCTGGCCCATATCTCCTCGCCGTCCCGCAGGGCATAGCAGGAGAGCCGTCCGTCGGAGCTGCCGGCGATGACCCTGTCCCCGTGGACCACCGGCCTGGCTGCCACCTCCCGGTTGCTCTTCCAGAGGATGACGCCCGTGCCGTCCAGTGCCGTCAGCCCGTCCCGGCTGCCCACCAGCAGGGCGTCCCCGGCCCAGGTGGGCTGCACCGCCTGCAGGCCGACCCGGCGCTCCCACTGCAGCGTGCCGGTATGGCGGTCGAAGGCGGCCACCGTCCCGTTGACGGATGCCATGTAGAGCATGTTGTCGCTCACCACCCCAGAGGCACTGACCTCGTTGGTATCTCCCAGGTCATATGACCACTGAAGACGGCTGCCTCCGGGAGGAATGCCCGGCTCATAGGTGAATTGCAGGGGGGCTTCGGGCTGGATGCCGTACATGAGCACCCATCCCTGGGCGGGAACGTCCACGGCGCCCCGCAGATTGGGCTGGATGGCAGAGGTGTTCCATATCTGCCCGTGTGGGTTCCCCCAGTGGAACCACAGGCCGTTACGGGCAATCAGCGTGCTGTCCGACACCTTGCAGTCGGTGGAGAAGTCGCTGATGGGCGGCATGGACATGATGCGCTTGACGGTCCCCACGTCCAGGTTGCCGTAGTACTGGTTCCCCAGCTCCTCGAAGGCAATATCTCGCTCCGAGGGAGTATACTGCAGCGTGTAATACTCGTATCCGGAGGTGTTCAGCAGTATGTGGGCCAGGCGGAACAGGGCACCCTTGATGCTTTCCAGGCGGAGCTGCTCCCGGCGTACGGAGGCGTCCATCTGGTTGTTGGCCGACCAGTAGAAGCCGTTGGTGGTCCGCCACACGGCGCTCTCGTAGAGGCCCAGCTCAAACCGGGCGATTTCTCCCGTTTTGGTGTCTCCAATCAGCCAGGGGGCGTTCATGATGCCCGAGTTGTCGGTGCGCAGGGCGTCGATGACGTCGTCGATGCTGTCTCCGTACTGCAGGGCCTTTCTGGCCCTGACTGCCAGGGGCAGGGCGTCTTTCTTCCACAGCCCCTGCGGGGAGGTGGTCTCGATGAGGATGATGCCCTGCTCGTTCTGGTAGTAATCCTCGTCGCTCCATATGAGGCCGGGCGAGGTTCCCATGACGATGCGGTGGCCCTGGGAGGGAACGATGTCCAGTACCACGTTCCACCGCTGAGCGATGTAGTAGCTGTACCACCACCCCCCGCACCACACGGATTCCGCTGCCACGATCTGCCCGTGAGTGGTGGCGTCGCCGGTGGCGATGAACCCGTCGCAGTGGTGCACCGGCGGGTCGCTGACCAGGGAAAAGATGAACTGCGTTTCCTTGTTTTCCAGCTCGGGGGCCACCCCCAGCAGGTCATGGTATAGCGTTCTGAGGGGGTGAATGCTCTTCTGGGGGTTTACCAGCATGGACATCAGCTCGTACATCTCGTTGAGGGTGAGGATGTCCTCATAGGTGACGGGCTCCCCGTACATCTGTCCGCCCCGGGCGGCCACCGCCTCGGCGATGCCCCGTATCTCGTTTTTGTACTCCTGCGGGTAATGCTCCCAAAAGATGTTCACCGCCCGGCTGCGGCAGAACTGCCACCAGGTGCTGGATATCTGGTCGTACCGGGGGGAACTCTGGTTGATGTGCACGAACTGCATGACGAGGGGGCAGTTGTGGATGGTGTTGCTCCACCGGTAGAGCATGTCCATGATTTCAGGGTAGAGGAGGTAGCCGTGCTGGTAGCCACGCTGATAGTCGTTTCCCCGGATGTGCACGTATATCAGCCCCTGCACGTTGTACCGATATCCGCTCTGGTAGTTGACCGCGTTTTCCGAAACGTCGGGTACCGCCTCGTTGGAATACAGGGAAACGTCGGGGGGAAGAGCCGCCGTCAGTGTGGGCAGCAGAAGCAAAACGATGACAAAGGCCACTGGTCGTCGCATCAATAGTGCAACGGCAACCAATAAAAATAATCTTCGATAGCCGTATGACGACCTAGGAGATGCTGGACCGGTCTTCGGCCAGGGCGGCAAACAGCTCATCCACCGAGTCATAGGAGGGAATATCCACGTCCCAGGTGCGGAGACCGTAGAGGGGCTTGCCCATGCAGGTGGCCAGCGCTATCTCGGACAGCGTGCCGTAGCCCCCGTCGATGGCAATCACCAGGTCGCCGTTGGCCACCACCAGCGCATTCCGCAGGTGCCCCAGGCCGGTGACCACCACGTAGTCGCAGTAGGCATTGGCCTCCTGACGGCGCTCCCCTGGAATGATGCCCATGGTTGCCCCGCCCTTTTCCTTGGCCCCCCTGCAGGCGGCCTCCATGACCCCTCCCAGGCCACCGGTGACCAGCACGGCTCTCATGTCGGCCACCCGCCTCCCCACCTCCACGGCCAGCTCATAGATGGCAGGCGTGCACCGCTGCCCGCCGATGACGCTGACGTACATGCTAGCCCCGTATCTCCGCCACCCTTTTTTCCAACTCCTCCTTTAGTTGCTGGGCGATGCGGCGGCCGGTGAAGGCGTCGGCCCGGGCGGCAATGGCGATTTTTCCGGCCAGGGTGCGGGCTATTTTACCCCGGTGTTTGCGGGGGGCCCTGTTCACCATTTCGTGCTGAAAAATGATGCCGTGCTTGGGCGGGGGCGTTCCCTCCTTGATGTGGCGGAAGAGGGCCTTCTCGGCGCCCAGCACCTGTATGGTCCCGGAGGGCATCTCGGCCAGTTTGTCCAGCCCGCCGGCAGCCGCAATCAGACGGGCGGCAATGGTTTCCCCCACCAGGCTGCTCACGTTGGGTGCCAGCTGCTCCATGGTGTCCCGCACGTACTGCTCGATGACCTGCTGGGCTCCCTCCGCCCCCTCCACCACCGCCGCCAGATGCTTGAGGGCCGCCTCCTCCTCCACGTCCAGCGCCTTGTCTCCGCCCAGGGACCAGTCCCGTATCCGGCTCAGCACCTGTCTGTGGGGCACCGGTTCCAGGGAGAAATAGCCGTACCATTCGGTCAGCCTCTCGGTGAGCAGGTTGCTGGTTTTCAGCAGGTCGTCGACGGCATGGATGGCCTGGGCCAGGCGTCGTTTGCGCTCTCCCCGCTCCGCCTGCATCCGATGCTGGGCAAGCATCAGGGAGGCCTCCTGAAGCAGGGAGGGAGGGAAGTCCTCGTCCTGGGGCTGCACGGGCAGGGGGGGAGCGGCGTCCACCCGGGTAAAAACGTCGGCCAGCCGGGGGTCGTCAACCAGGAGGGGGCGATGGGCGAGGGCCTGCTCCTCCTCCAGAAGGCGGCCGTCTTCCATGGCCCGGAGGCGGGCGGCGATGGCTGCCGCTTCCCGGGGAAACAGTCGCCGGTCAATGAGTCCATCCTCGTCGTACACGAATACGCCGAACCACGTGGTTTTCAGGTACTGAGCCATTGTTTTAAATACGGACCGGCATTTAAAAACTATGTGCCTGGCCACCACCCTGGGTCCCCTGACCCTGAAAAACCCCCTTATTTTGTGCTCGGGCGTCCTGGACATGACCAGAAAAAGCATGGAGCATCTGCCGGAGGCGGGCGGGGTGGTCACCAAGTCGGTGGGCCGGGAGGAGCGCCTGGGATACGGCAATCCCTCGGTGGTGGAGATGGAGCATGGGCTTCTCAACGCCATGGGCCTTCCCAACCCGGGCGTCGATGTCTACGTTGAGGAAATGCGGGGCCACGCCATCGAGGTGCTCATAGGCAGCGTGTTCGGGGAGGACCAGGCATCCTTCGTCCAGGCGGCGGTCAAAATGGCCACCGTGGCTCATGCCCTGGAGCTGAACATGAGCTGCCCCCACGCCGGCTCCTACGGGGCAGGGGTGCCCACGCCGGCCATCTCCTCCCTGGTGTCGGCGGTCAAAAAGGAGGTGAAGGTGCCCGTCTTCGTCAAGCTGGGGGCCGAGAACATCAGGGAGCGGGCGGAGGCGGCGGTGGCAGGGGGGGCAGACGGCCTGGTGGCCATCAACACGGTGAGGGCCATGGCCATCGACGTGGAAACCGGTCAGCCCATTCTGGCCAACAGGATAGGAGGGTACTCCGGCCCGGCCATCAAGCCCATCGGCGTCCGCTGCGTATACGAGCTGGCGCAGGACCACTCCCTGCCGGTCATCGGAGTGGGGGGAGCCACCACCGCCCGGGATGTGCTCGAGTACATGATGGCGGGTGCCTCCGCCGTGCAGATGGGCAGCGCCCTCCACTATGGCGGCAAAACCGCGTTCCGCCGAATCTGTGACGACCTGCGGAGCTGGCTGCGGGAACACCACATAAAAAGTATAACGGAAGTAATAGGCCGGGCGCTCCCCAACAATAATCTATAAATAGCCGGTCGGGTATGTGCGCATATGGCCAAGAAGAAGAGCAGTGGCTTTCAGTCTGCCGCCGGACTGATTCGCTATTTCGAGGAAGAAAAAACCGGCTACAAGATTGATCCCCGCCTGGTGATTGCCATGGGCGTGGGCACCGTCGCCGCTATCACCCTCCTCCACATCTACGGCTAGAGCAAACGTCTTTTAACGCAGCGTATTTCACTATATGCATCTCATCCACGGGAAGCACATTGCCCGCCAAATGGAGGAGGACATCCGTCGCCGCATCGGAGGGCGGACTCTGAGTGTCTCCACCCTTATGATGGAGGGAAGCCAGCCCTCGGCCCTCTACGCCCGGCTGAAGGAGGAGGCCTGCCGGCGGGCGGGCATTTCCCACCGCACCCTGTCCTTTCCGCCGGGCACGGAACAGCGGGAGATGATAAAAAAAATACGGGAGTTGAATCGCGACCCGGCCGTTCACGGCATCATGGTCCAGCAGCCCCTGCCCGGCGTGGCATATGAGCAGGTGGTGGCGGCCATCGACCCGGCCAAGGACGTGGAGGGCATGCATCCCCTCAACCTGGGTCGCACCCTGCTGGGAGACGAGCACCTGGTGCCCGGCACCCCCCGTGCCGTGCTCACCATCTTGGAGCATGAGGGCATCGAGCTGGAGGGCAGGGAGGCGGTAATTGTCAACCACAGCGCCATCGTGGGTAAGCCCCTGGCCGCACTTATGCTCAGCCGCAACGCCACGGTGTCCGTGTGCCACGTCTACACCCGGAACCTGGCGGCCCACACCCGCCAGGCAGACGTGCTGGTCACCGGGGCCGGGGTGAAGGGGCTGATCACCGGGGAGCACTTGAAGCCGGGGAGCGTGGTGGTGGACGTGGCCATCATACCGGACGGGGAGGGGGTCACCGGCGACGTGGACCGGGAGTCAGTAGCCGAGGTGGCCGGGGCTCTCACCCCGGTGCCGGGAGGGGTGGGACCGGTGACCATCGCCTGCATGCTGGAGAACGTGCTCAGGGCCGCCAGCATAGAAAAAGATTGATAAAGCAGCGGAGTTTATGGGCCCATGGACGACCGGCGCATATATTACTCGTTTCACGACCTTCCCGGCGGCGCCCCCCGCGAGTACGGCGGAGGCTACCCCCGGTCCGGCATCCGGTTCAGCCGCACAGAGGTGACGCATATAGCCATCGCCATGGCCGTCCTCACCGTGGCCTTTGCCTTCGTCTTTGTCCCCCGCCCGCCCCTAGAGCACCTGGGGGCCGTGGTGTCCAACATACCTCTGTCCTTCCTGGCCATTGCCACCGCCTTTTTCTGCCACGAGCTGGCCCACAAGTACATGGGGCAGCGCTACGGGTACTGGTCGGAGTTCCGGATGTTTCCCCAGGGGCTGCTGTTTGCCCTGCTGCTGGGTGTCTTTGCGGGCATCGTGTTTGCCGCCCCGGGAGCGGTGCAGATTTTCGGGCGTCCCAACCGGGAGGAGGGGGGAAAAATTTCCGCGGCCGGACCGGCCACCAACGTGCTCATCGCCCTGGTGTTCACCGGGGTGTGGCTGGTCAGCGGGGGGCTGGCGGGAGAGATTGCCCTTTTTGTGGCCTCCATCAACGCCTTTCTGGCCTTCTTCAACCTGATTCCCTTTGGACCCCTGGACGGAAGGAAAATCATGCACTGGAGGGCGGAGGTATGGGGGGTGCTGACTGCCCTTTCCGTGGCCCTGTTCGTAACTCTGCTGTATCTGTAGTTACCATCCCAGCAGCACCAGACGCAGGGCCCCGCCAATGAGCAGGGCCGCAGTTGCCATGACGGCCAGGGACTTGAGCAGGTCCCGGAAGCCCAGCTCCCGGAGCATGACCACGAAGGTGGCCACGCAGGGAAAGTAGACGGTGAGCAGGGTGGCGGCAATGACCAGCTGCAGGGGCCGCATACCCAGGGGAAGCAGCATCCCCACCGCCAGGTCCTTGCGCAGGAATCCTATCATCAGGGCGGTGGTGGCCTCCCGGGGAAGGCCCAGCCAGCCCTCGGTGAGGGGGGAGAAGAGGTCGCCCAGCCGGGACAGAAACCCGGCGGTGTAGAGCACGTTGACCAGCAGCACCCCCAAGAACAGCCAGGGAAGGGCGTCCCGGAGAAACCAGCGGATGCGCATCCAGGTCTTTTTGGCCAAGGCGCGCAGACTGGGGCGGCGATAGGGAGGTATATCCAGAAAAATTTCCGGGCTGGTTCCCCCCGTCAGGCGGTGCAGTATGCTGCCCACGGCCACGAAGGTGAGCGCCAGGACGGCGAACACGATGAGCACGTAGCGCAGTCCGTAGGGCCCCAGGATGCCGAAAATCATGGCCGTCTGGCCCATGCAGGGAACGGCCACCGCCAGCAGGGTGGCAGCGATGAAGCGCTGCTTGCGGCTCTCCAGGTTTCGGGTGGCCAGCACGCCGGACACGTTGCATCCCATACCCAGGAAGAGGGGTACGATGCCGTATCCGTGCAGTCCCATGCGGTGGAATATGGTGTCCACCAGGGTGGCCAGCCGGGGGAGGTATCCCGAGTCCTCCAGCAGGGAGAGGGTGAAGTAGAAGGCGATGATGTAGGGCAGCACCGCCCCCATGGGAACGTACAGGGCCGTGGTCAGCAGGCCCATGGACTGCAGATAGTCGATTTTCCCGTCGATGAGCTCTCCGATGAGTACGTCGTGCAGGAAGCCGGGGGGAAGCCAGTCGCTGAGCTCGGTGACCAGGGGACGATAGGCGTCAAACAGGGGGTCGATGGCGTAGGTGATAAGTCCCTCTCCTATCAGCCGCACCGCCAGAAAGGCCAGGGCCAGCACCGCCAGGGCGATGGGGAGGCCGGTGGCCGGCTTGATGGTGGCATCCTTGATTTTGTCTTTGAACGTGTGGTGGCGATGGGTGATTCGCTCCGCCTCTTTGATGATTTTTCCGATGCGCGCCCATCGCTCCTCTTCGCTGAGCGGGGTGATGGACGGGGCGGTGGCCTCCGGCAGCCGGTCCACCAACTCCCGGATGCCCTCGCCGGTGAGGGCCACGGTGGAGACCACGGGGACGCCCATTTCCTGCTCTAGTTTTTTCCGGTCTACGTGGATGCCCAGGTGTTCGGTCTCGTCCCACAGGTTGAGGGCCACCAGCAGGGGAACATCCCGCTCCAGCAGCTCCAGCGCCAGGTACAGGTTGCGCTCCAGGTTGGTGGCATCCACCACGTTCACCACGATGTCTGCCTCCTCCAGAAGACGGACGGCTACCTTTTCCGCCCTGTTGGAGGCCTGCAGGGAATAGGTGCCGGGGGCGTCCACGATGCGCACCGTTTCTCCCTTCAGTTTCATCCGGCCTTCCGCGAAGTCCACGGTGGTGCCTGGATAGTTGGATGCTATGACGTTGGCTCCGGTGAGGCGGGAGAACACCACGCTTTTTCCCACGTTGGGATTGCCCATTAGGAGAACAGTCTTCACTGAATTTAGGTATACCTAAAAATGTATTTAAGTCTTGTTCCCCCTGCCTCCACCGGCCTTCCCTTCCCCGGGCTCACCCAAACTCGCCCTCCAGGGGAGCCAGGTCCAGGGCCCGGATGCGGGACCGCACATAGGTGATGGACAGCAGCGAAAACAGCAGGGCGGCTCCCACCCCCACCCCCACCCCAAACAGGGAAAAGGAGGCCAGAAAATTGTACAGGGCATGGGCCCCGATGGCCAGAGCAAAGTAGGGCAGCACCGCAGCCAGGGGCTGACGGGTAAGCAGGGCCCGCCCGTAGCCGTAGCCGGTCATGGCAGTGGCGGATGCATGCAGCAGACAGGCCCCCACGGTGCGCAGAGAAATCAGCAGCAAAAAAACCAGCCATCCCTCCCGCCAGAAGCCGTGGCCGTAAAACAGGTTCTCAGTGGCCGAAAAACCCAGCCCGGCCGCCGCCCCGTAAATCAATCCGTCCTCCAGCTCACGCACCTCCCGGCGCACCGTCCTCAGGGTCAAGGCCAGGGGCTTGGTGAACTCCTCCACCACCGGGGCCACCACCACTACCAGCAGCAGCGGATACAGGGAGTACTCGCTGATGGTGGCAGCCAGGGAAACGTCCAGTACGACCTCCAGAAAAAGCGAGGCCGCCACGGCCAGGGTGGCCCCCCACAGAAAGGCGGTGAACACCGCCCTCCAGGGCTCCCGGTGGTAACGCTCGGTGTTCCGAATCCAGATGACGTAGACCACGGGTGGAAGAAAGGCCGCCAGCAGCAGCACCAGCCATTCAACCATGCTCCGAAACAGCGCCGCCCTATTTATGTAATGCGACTTCCTTACCCCGGCAGGAGGAGAGAGTGCGACCAAAAATAAAACTATAAATGAAAACTGCATTTCAATTATGGATTACGGCTACCTGCTGGCCGCCTTTGCGGCCCTGTTTGCCATTGTCAACCCCGTGGGAAACATCTCCATCTTCACCACGCTCACCCAGGGGTTCAGCCGACAGGAAAAACGGCACGTGGCCTCTCGGGCAGTCATTACCTCGGCCGTAGCTCTGATTGTGTTCGGCCTGATTGGCCGCTACATCTTTATGTTGTTCAGCATCACCATTCCCGCCTTCCGCATCGCCGGCGGATTGCTACTGTTAAGAGTGGCCTTCAGCATGCTGTACGGAACCACGCCGGGAACCAAAACCACCCGAATCGAGGAAAAGGAATCCCTGGAAAAGGAGATGGTGGGGGTCATCCCCCTGGGCATACCCATGCTGGCCGGCCCCGGAGCCATCTCCACCGTCATGCTCTACATATCCAGGGGAGACACCATGGAGGGAGCAGCGGTGTTCGGCTCGGTCCTGATAATCATGCTCATCACCTACCTGCTGTTTCTCAATGCCGATGCCATTTTCAGCCGCCTGGGGCGCGTGGGCTCCATGGCCGTCTCCCGCATCATGGGCCTCATCCTGGCTACGGTGGCCGTACAGTTCCTGATAAACGGTATCCACGACGTGGCCCTGGAATGGGCAGCGGAGATGGGAGGCATGCTGTAGGGGCGGCTACGTCAGTCGCTGGTAAAACAGAATGAGGACCACCAGGGCCGCCAGCACCGCCATCCAGACAAACAGAGCCGTCCAGGCGGTCCGCCGCGCCTTCTTCTTTTCCCACCAACTCCGGGGACTGATACCCTGCGCCAAAAAGGTCACCACGCCGGCCAGATTGATACACACCACGTTCACCAGAAACAACATGAAGGCCCCCGCCGCCTCCGCCCAGCACCGGGATCCCAGCAGCAGACCGCTGGTCACGATGGGGGGAAGCAGGGCCACGGCCACCATGACCCCCACCAGGGCCTCCGCTACCCCCTTGGTGAGAGACAGAGAGCCGGCGATGCCGGCGGAAAAAGCCAGGAGAACATACACCAGATTGATATCCACGCGGGAGGCAATCTCGGTGGCGGAGGGATCCACCGTGAAAACCGTACCGAACAGGACACCGATGCCCAGAGCCAGCCCGTAGCCGGTCAGGCCGGACAGCAGCGACTGGCGGGCCAGCTTTCCGTCGGCGAGGGTGGTGGCCAGGGAAAGCGCCATGTTGGGAGTCAGCAGGGGAGCAATCACCATGGAGCCGATGATCACCGCCACGTTGTCGTACAGCAGACCGATGGCCGCCACCACCGAGGCCAGAACAATCAGTATGACGTACACCGGAGATATCTCCACCCCGTCCGCCGTCTCCTGATAGATCTCCTCCATGCTTATTCTGCTCTTCTCCGCCTTCTCCTCCGCCGTTTCCTCTTTCTCGTTTTTCTTGTCGTCCTGCTCCGGCCGGGGGATGGTGGCCTCCACCTCCAGAATCAAGACCCGGAAATGAGGGGAATGAGAAAAACGGTCCTCCAGCAGCTCCAGGGCGGCCTCCGCCTGGTTGTCGGTGAGCAGAATGCGGGCAAAGGTCTCCTCCTGGGATATTTTTTCCTCCCGCAGGTCGATGACGGTGATGTCCTCCAGCAGCTCGTCCAGGCTCACCTCCTTCTCCCGCGGGTAGTGCACCTCCAGCAAGCGCAGGCCCATATCATTCATTAAGGGGCAGCCGCTTAACTAGTTTACGTTATGTAAAAAATGGGAAAAGGAGGGAAAGAGGCTACTTGTGCCGTGAACCAATCATGGCGGCAGCGCTGAGAATGGCCGCGGACACCACCACCCAGTCCCCGTTGACGGCCAGGTCCAGCAGGTCGGCGGCGGTATCCACGATCCATACGTCGATGGTGAAAAAGATCAATCCCAGTATAACCAGGACGATCGTGGACACCACCAGCATGATGAGCTCGCGCGCCGTCGACGCCATATCTTGCATCGCCATCCATATCACCTCCTAAAGGGTAATTTGGCTCCCCTTATTTAAGTATTTATAAATTTTCCAGGGATTTCAGTATCGCCCTGCCCAGCAGCAGCAGGGAGGCCATCACGGCCAGGACCACCCCCCGGGCCAGGTTCGTCACCCATTCCGTGTCCGGAACAAAATGGAGCACTCCCACCTCAGTGCTTATCAGAAGCGTGGACGCGGTCACCACAACCAGAACGGCGGGTATTACGTATCTGGTTGCCGGATACACCAGGGAAAGCCATCGCCGGGAGGCAATCTCGGAAGAAAACGCCTCCTTTTTCAGGAACCAGGTGAAGACGACGGCGGTTATCAGCCCGGTCAGGGGGAGCCCCAGGGTTCCCACCGTCTCATCCATCAGGTCGAGGATGCGCGCCCCGGCCACTCTCAGGCTGAGGGAGCTGTAGCTCAGAGCGGAGGGCAGCCCCATGAGCAGGAGAGCAATAGTAAGGAGAAGGCTGCCCTTTTTTCTGGAAACTCCCGTTGCACCGGTGACGGCGGCCACATTGACCTCCAACATGGCGATGGACGAGGTAATGGCGGCAAAAAAGAGGACCATGAAAAAGGAGGTGGCCAGAAGGTGGCCGGAGGGCATGCGCTCAAAGGCGGCGGGGAGGGTGGAAAAGGCCAACTCGGCCCCCATGGTGGGGGTCAATCCCTGGGTGAAAACGATGGGGAATATAATCAGCCCGGCCAGCATGGCTATCGAGAGGTCCGCAAGGGCGATAATCAGGGAGGAGCGGGGTATGCTGGTTTCCCGGTCCAGGTAGCTGCCGTAGGTGATAAGGACGCCAAAGCCAACGGAAAGAGAGAAAAAGGCCTGGCCAAAGGCCGCACTCCATATCAGGGGGTCGCCGAGGACCCCGAAGTCCGGAGTGAGAAAGAAGTCCACCCCCTGGCCAAAGCCCGACAGCGTGGTGGCATACAGGGCCAAAGCCACCAGAATCAGCAACGAGAAGGGAATGAGGATTTTGGATATCTTCTCTATACCCTCCCGGACCCCCAGGGAAACCACCGCACCCGTCACCAGGGCGGAGACCACAAAGTAGGCGACCGGCTGATAGGATGAAGAAAAGCCGGAGAAGGATACGCTATGCCCCAGGAGAGAAGAAATGAGATAAAACAGCGTCCAGCCCGTAATCACGAGGTAGTAGCTCAAAATCAGCAATACCACCACGCAGATAAACCAGCCGAAAATGTGAAAACCGGGTCCCGCCCTGCGGAATGCAGACACCACGTTCTCCTTCAGGTGACGTCCCACGGCCAGCTCCAGAATCATCAGGGGAAGCGCAAAGGCGAATACGGCGAGAAAGAAGGGGATGAGATAGGCTCCCCCGCCGTTTTGTCCCACCACCGATGAGAACCGCCAGATGTTGCCGATGCCCACGGCGGAGCCGATGGCCGCCAGCAGAAACCCGAGGCGCGAGGACCACGCGTCCATTCTACAGCCACCTTTTTCTTCGGAAGTACAGCACCATGAGCAGGGCCACCGCGGCCATCACTACCCACACCAGGAAGTAGCTCAGTCTCCAGCCCAGCTCGGGCATGTACTCGAAGTTCATGCCGTAGACTCCGGCGATGAAGGTCAGGGGGATAAAAATGGTGGCGATGATGGTCAGCACCTTCATCACCTCGTTCATCTTGTTGCTGACGCTGGACAGGTAGATATCCAGCATGCCGGACACCATGTCCCGGTAGGTCTCAATGGTGTCGATGACCTGGATGGTGTGGTCGTACACGTCGCGCAGGTACACCTCCGTCTTCTGGTCAATCAGCGGGGTCTCCAGCCGCTCCAGCCCCAGCACCACTTCCCGCAGGGGCCACACCGATTTGCGGAGAAAAATCAGCTGCCGCTTCAGCCGATGGATGGCCTGCAGGGTGTCCGGGGCGGGGTTGGTCACCAGTTCCTCCTCGATGCCCTCCACCCCCTCCCCGATGCGCTCCAGGATGGTGAAGTAGTTGTCCACCACCGTGTCCAGAAGAGCGTAGGTGAGATAGTCGGGCCCCATTTTGCGTATTTTTCCCTTGCCGCCGCGGATGCGCTCCCGCACCGGGTCGAAGGTGTCCCCCGCCCTTTCCTGAAAGGACAGCACCCAGGTTGGCCCCAATACCAGGCTCACCTGCTCTATCTGGAGCTCGCCCTCGTGGTCGTGGTAGAGCATCTTGAAGATGAGAAAAAGATACTCGTCGAAATCCTCCATTTTGGGGCGCTGCCCCACGTTGAGGATGTCCTCCATGACCAGCGGATGCAGGTCGAAATGGGTTCCCAGTTTCTCCACCACCTCCACCCGGTGAATGCCGTCGACGTTGACCCAGGTGACGGTGGGGGCATCCCTGAAGGGGAAGCATTCCTCCACAGTGTCCACCCGTCTCTCCTGCAGATGCTGCCCGTCGTAGTCAATCAGGGTGATGGTCACCGGCTCGGTTTTCCGGTCGCCCGTGTATATCAGGGTACCCGGCGGCAGGCCGATGTGTGATGTATCCCGGGGACTGGGCGCCACAATATCCCATGGGACATCGTTAGTTAAACTTTTCTGATTTTTCTCGTAAAAAATAAACAGGCTTATATATGCTGGCCGATTGTTTTTTTGCCGCACAGCCTGCGGCATCGGGATGGGATGATGAACGATGTGAGACATCTGGCCACCGCCATTTCAGGCGGGATAGACGCTCTGAGCATTTCGTGGAAAACTCTGGAAAACACGCTGTGGCTGCTGGTGGTCCTGGCCGTCTCCTTCGCCGTCCTGTTCACCATCTACACGGTCATCAAGAAGATTTCGCTGAAGCGGGCCCAGACCAAGAAGCAGACCTCCAAAATCATAATGTTTCTCAGGATCGTCAAGTACGTGTTCGCCACCATCATCATCCTCCTGTTCGTGTCCCTGTACTTTGATTCCTTGGCCGAGCTGGGCCTGATTGCCGGTCTGCTCACCGTGGCCCTGGGTTTCGCCCTCCGCCAGCCCCTCACCAATTTTGTGGCCTGGATAATCATCGTCATCCGCCGACCCTTTTTCATCGGCGACCGGATTATCGTGGGCAATACCAAGGGGGACGTATCCGACATCTCTCTCACCTATATGGAACTCAAGGAGATAGGGGGAACCATCGACGGCGAGGAGCGCTCGGGGCGCATCGTGGTCATTCCCAACCTCACCCTGTTCGAAAAGGAAATCATCAACTACACCGCCCAGCACCAGTACATCGTGGACGAGGTGGTAACCGCCGTCACCTACGAGAGCGACCTGCAGGAGGCAGAAAACATTGCCCTGCAGGCGGTGGAGGAGGTTATGCAACCCTGGTGAGAATACTTTCCCCAGCAGATAGCCAGGGAGCCGCACATCCGGCTACACTTCCGGCCCTCGGGCATCGACATCACCGTTCGCTACTACGTGCTGGCCAAGAAGCGGAACGAGATAGCCACCAACATCACCCGGGTGATATTCAACCGTATTCGCTCCTCAGCCAGTGTGGAAATCGCCTATCCGCACACCGAGGTCATTTTCAGGGAGAAATATGGAAAAAAGCAGCCGTAGACACCGGGCATCACGACCTGCTCTGACCGCCCGCCGGCTGCTGGCAGAGGGAAGCCTGCTGACGTATGCCGTGGCGGTCCTGGCGGCCATGTGGATGGCAGCTGCAACTGTCTTTGTTCTGACCGAGGGCGCATCGCTGACCACCGGACTTTCCTGGGCGCTGGGAGCGGCCGCAGGGCAGGGGAGCGCCGCCATTGCCACCGCTGCCGGCGGGACGACCGTCCGGGTGGTGCAAATCGGGACTCTTCTGGCCTCCATGATCATTCTCATCTCTTCCGCGGGCATCATACTGGAAAAAACCCTGGAGCGGAAACCCCGGGCCTGGCAGGGTATGCACCACCACGTACTGGTCCTGGGCTGGAACCGGCGACTGGAAAGAGGGGTGAGGGAGCTGCTCAACCACGGGCAGGAGGTACTGGTCATTGCCGAAATGGAGGAGCTGCCCGTGCTCCATCCCTGCCTGGCTTTCATGGGGGGAGACCCTCGCGACGACGAAAACATCCGTCAGGCCAACGCCTCCCTGGCCACCATGATTCTTATCTCCGGAGACAACGACACAGACACCCTGTTTGCCGCCCTGGCCCTGAAAAACGTCACCCGCAGCGTGCCCAGCGTATGCATCGTCAACGACGCGAGCTATGGGGATAAACTGAAAAGAAACGGGGTAAACCAGATTCTCCTGTCCCATCAGGATGGCCTGGCCCGCCATGTGCCCGGAATGCTGCACGCCCTGGCCGCCGGCGAAGCCCCTCCCACCGCCTAACTATCCACTACTGCAAATCAAAGGAAAAAAGAAGGAAAAAGGGGGGAGGAAGGAGTAACGGTGGTCCGGTGGGTCTATAGTCCCAGCACCAGGGGCCCCAGGATGAAGCCGCTGGCCGTCTTGGTGGAGCCGCCCACGTCAACGGTGACCGTGGTGGGGCCCAGGCCGAACACCAGGCCGCTGCTGATGGAGACCTCCTCGCCGGGGGCCAGCACGTCGATGGTACCCGTGGTTTCCTTGCCCATGAACACCAGGCCGCTCAGGCTGATGCTCCAGTCCAGCCCCTCCGCCTCCACCATACCGCTGTTGGATACGGTGGCGCTCACCCCGAACCCACCGGTCATCTCCACATCTATGATGGGTGCCGGCAGGGACTCGTAGTACACGTCCATGTTGCCGTTGCGGGTGTCCACCCACACGATGCCGCCGGCGTCGATATCGATGGCCCGGGGTGCGGACACCACGGTACCGTCCTCTTCATTGATCTGGATGGGCTCGCCCCAGGTGGCTCCGCCGTCTTCCGATTGAGCCAGATACAGGTTGCCCTGTTTCTCGAATGCGCAGTACACGTTGTTGCCGGACATGAACACCGCCGGATGGGTCTCGTCTACCTGTCCCTGTGCGGCCACCGTGCTCACGTCCCAGGTCTCTCCGCTGTCGCTGCTGTACCAGCACTTGATGTCGAAGTCTCCGTAGATGTTGTCATTGGTCATGTAGGCCACGACCACGTTGCTGCCCGAGGCCCCCACGCTGGGGTCCTTGGCGTCGAAGTCACCCTTGGCCAGGTAGCGCTGCCAGGGCATGGCCTCGATGTCCGCATATTTGTCCATGCCGCCGGGTCCGCCGCCCGCCGTATACAGGAGCTCCTTGTCGGTGACCGACTTCTTGAATGCTATCTCGCTGTATCCGGTGGTCTGATTGGCATGCTCAAAGAGCAGGTAGAAGTAGTCCCGGCCGGTGGCCATGTCAATGTTGCTGGCGGGCGCCGTCCGCAAAACGGACTGTCCGTCGAAATAGTTACCTCCGATTTCGGTGGGAAAATTCAGGTCGGGGAGCATGTAGACGATGAAGGGACAGCCGGGAATCTCGCTGAGGTAGTAGTTGTGCAGGGTGAACAGGGGCACCAGCAGGTCGTGCACGTAGGTGTTGGTGATCTCGTCGTAGTCCTCGGTTTCACCCCACGAATAGGCTATGCCGTTGTAGGTTCCCGGGTCGGTGACATCGGTCATCCGGTAGGTGACCATGGGGAACTCCGCAAGGGGGTCCATCATGTTCAGTCCCAGGTCTCCCGCCTCCGGTATTCCGATAACCGACGGGTACTGGAGAATGCCGCCCTCGCCGGTAAATTCTGCCGCCTGAGTCCAGGTGGCGCCGTCCGCCGAATACACCAGGGTCACCGTCTGCTCCAGGATGCTGGGCTGTGACGAAAAAGCCACTACCAGTCTGCCGCTGGGGTCCTTGGTGACCGTGGGCTGCATGTCGTCATTGTCGCTGTCCGAGAGCCTGATGTTGCCCGTGCCCCCCGATGACACGGTGGCCGACAGGGGGGTCACGGTTATGCCCTGATGGGTGTAGGCCACCTCCCGAGCGTCGTTTTCTTCCGGTACGGTTGCCGATATGCCGTTGGCCAGGAGAGCTGCCAACAATACTATGCTTATCATTATTGCCTTGCTCATGGTATATGCCTCCACTGTTGTAATCACCAAGCCCCTTATAAAGATTCAGGATGCCTTCGCCAATATCCACCTACTTTTTTAAACCGGTGGCCGATTATCCCCCATGGGCATCCCCTCCAGCCATCCCCGTTACCGGTCCCTGGTTTGGCGCCAGCAGATAGCAGAGGGAGTGCGACGGGGCCTGGTACACGAAACGGGAATGATTGCCCACGGAAGAGGCGAGGCATTCGATTATTTGCTGGGAGAGACCACCATTCCCGTTGCCGCCGAGGCAGAGAGGGCCGCCGCCTACGTCCTGAGCAGGGCCCATCGCCCGGTTATTTCGGTGAATGGCAACACGGCGGTGCTGGCCGGCGAGGCCTGCGTCCGCCTGGCCGAGGTCACCGGGGCGGCCCTGGAGGTCAACCTGTTCCACCGCACGGCGGAGCGGGTAGAAAAAATTGCCTCCTGGCTGGAAGAATGCGGGGGGAGAGACGTTCTGGGACGGGAGGTCGAGGCCCGCATCCCCGGACTGGAGCACGACCGGGCCCGGTGCAGCAGGGAGGGCATCTATGCCGCCGACGTGGTGCTGGTACCCCTGGAGGACGGAGACCGCTGTCAGGCGCTGAAGAACATGGGGAAAACGGTCCTGACCATCGACCTCAATCCCCTGTCCAGGACGGCTCAAACCGCCCATATCACCGTGGTGGACAACGTGGTGCGGGCCGTACCGGCCATCGCCCGCCATGCGGAGAGCGAGGACTTCATCATCGCCTGGGACAATCGGCGGGCCCTGCAGAGCTGCCTGGACTACCTGTGCCGCCGCCTCTCGTCGCTATATGAGTCGGAGTAGGAGGCGTATGCGGGATGGCAACCGGGGTATCTCCTCCCCGGCCAGCAGGGCCCGGGCCGCCTGCACGCACACCTGGGTGACCTGCTCCAGGCACCGCTGGCCGTATTCCCGGCTGGCCCGGGAGGGGTCCCCCACATAGCCCCGCTCGGCGCCCATTTCCTTCATGGTTTTGAACAGGGCGGAGGGACCGTCCATATGAATGTGGACCGGAGTGAGATGCTCATGCCCGTGTACCAGTTCCGGAAACAGAACCAGGGCCAGGGAGGTTTCCCTGAGGTCGGCGTGCACCTCGGTCTCGCCGTCCACCGGGGGCAGCAGGATTCCCCGGAAGTAATATGCGGAGAGCGGCTCGCAGGCCGTCAGGCCGGAGCGGCGGATTCGGGCCATGGCCGCATGCAGGGCTTTGACGTGGTGAAGGTCCATGTGAAAGGTGAGCAGCATGACCCGGGTAAAGCCCTGCCCAGCCAGGGATTCCAGTGTGTGGCCGACCACGTCTCGGACCACCTTCCAGGGAAGGGAGAGACTGCCCGGAAAGTCGGCAGCCATCCGGCAGGTACCCAGGGGCAGAGGGGGCAACGCCACCACCGGATGCTCCCCCTCCAGCGACACCATAATGCGCTCCTCCACGGCCTGGGCCACAAACAGGTCGGTACCCACCGGTAGATGGGGCCCGTGCTCTTCCATGGGGCTCACGGTGAGCAGAAGCAGCGTGTCCCTATCCAGCGCTTCAATGTCCGGCCAGTTCATCTCGGCGTAGCGCATGGTAGCGGTAACCTGCCGGCGTTTATATGCGATTCCCCGGCTTCGGTGCAACATTTAAATAATTGCCGCCAATTGGCTGCCATGGAGGAACTGACATCTTTTCTGCAGCGGCTGAGTCAGGCCCCCGGCATATCGGGGCACGAGGACAGCGTGCGGGCCATAGTGAGTGAAGCCCTGGAAGAGCACGTGGACGATATCCGCTTCGACAAACTGGGGAACCTGATTGCAACCAGGAACGGCTCGGAATCTGCGGTCATGGTGGCCGCTCACCTGGACGAAATCGGGCTGATGGTCAAGCACGTGGACGACAAGGGCTTCATTCGCTTCGTCAAGTTCGGCGGCTGGTTCGACCAGACCCTGCTCAACAACCGGGTGGTGGTGCATGCCCCCCGGGGCGACGTGTACGGGGTCATCGGCTCCAAGCCCCCCCACATAATGAAATCCGAGGAAAAGAAAAAGACGGTCAAGGCCGAGGACATGTTCATCGACGTGGGCATCCAGGACAGGCAGGAGGCAGACGCCCTGGGCATTCGGCCCGGCACCCCCATAACGCTGGACCGCAGCCTAGTCACCCTGCAGGGCCACCGAGTGTGCGGCAAAGCGCTGGACGACCGGGCCGGAGTGGCCATGATGGTGGAGGCGGTGCGCCAGACCGCCGCCGAGGTCACCGTCTATGCGGTGGGAACGGTGCAGGAGGAAGTGGGGCTCAAGGGAGCCAGAACCTCGGCCTTCGGGCTGGACCCGGATGCGGCGCTGGTCAGCGAAACGGCGGTGGCCGGCGACCACCCGGGCATCGAGGAAAAAGACGCCGCCCTCAAGCTGGGAGAGGGTCCGGCGCTGACCGTCACCGATGCCTCGGGGAGAGGGCTGATTGCGTCGCCCTCCATCATGCGCTGGCTGGAGGACACCGCCCGCCAGCACGACATTCCCTACCAGCTGGAGGTATCCTCGGGCGGCACCACCGATGCCACCGCCATTCACCTCACCCGGGCGGGGGTCCCCTGCGGCGTGGTCAGCGTGCCCACCCGATACCTTCATTCGGGGGTAGAGGTCCTGGACCTCCGGGACCTGCAGAGCGGAGCCCGGCTGATGGCCCGGGCCCTGGAGGCGGTGGGCTCCCGGGTCAGTCTATGACCACGTCCACTCCCAGCTTCACCTGGCGGGGGGAATACATGCCCACGGTTCTGGTCTCCCTGACGGTGGCCTGTCGTCCCTTTTCCTCCGCCCGGCTGCGCAGCCAGTCCAGCCGCTCCCCTATTTTTTCCGGCTCCAGGATGTCATAATAGTGTATGACTCCCGCCCTGTCTACGGCCAAAGAAAAAAACTCCTGGGCGCTGTGGGGGAGATTCATGACTACGTGGTCCGCCGGCGGGAGCGAGGGAAGCACCTGCCGGGCGTCTCCCTGCACGACGGTGACGTGCTCCTGCAGACGGTTGCGCTGCACGTTGAGCCGGGCGTAGCGCACGGCCACCGGGTTCACGTCGATGGCGTAGACCTGGGAGGGCCGGGACACGGCGGCTATCACCAGGGAAAAGGGGGCCACGCCGGCAAACATGTCGATGACCGTTTCTCCGGGCTGAACCTGGTCGGCCACCCGCCTGCGCTCCGTGGCCAGCCGGGGAGAAAAATACACCTGGCTCACGTCCAGGGTCATGGCTATGCCGTGTTCCCGGTGGGTGGTCTCGGTGCGCTGCTCCCCGGCGATGACCTCCAGGTCCCGCACCCGGTAGTGGTCCTTCACCCCCCGGTCGTTGAACACCACCCGGATGTTTTTCTGCGCGGAGAGAATGGCCCGGCCCACCTCTCGCTTGTACGATTCCATCTCGGAAGGAAGGCGAAGGATGGCGATGTCTCCCACCACGTCGAATGAGGACAGCGATGCGCCGTCGGGCAGCACCCCGGCCAGGGCTTCCTGCCACCGGGGCTCTCTCTCCCTTTCCTCGAATTCCATCTCCAGCAGCCGGGTCTCCTCTACGTCCACGTCCCCCCTGACGGGAAGGTACACAAATTGCTCGTCACGGCGGATGGCCAGGTCGGTGCGCAGCAGCCCTCGCTCCAGGAGCCACTGGCGCAGCCTTTCGGCACGGGGGCGGGGCACGGCCAGACAGGAGGACCGCATGAGGGTTCTATGCCATGTTTATTTATATGGTTAGTGGTTGTCCCCACATGGGCCTGCTCACCTTTGTCGGTCTGGGGCTGTACAGCGAGAGAGACATCACCCTGGCCGGTCTGGAGGCCGCCAGAAGCTGCGACACCTGCTTCGCCGAGTTCTACACCAGCGCCCTGGGCGTTTCCCTGAAAGAAGTGGAAAAGATGCTGGGCAGAGCGGTGGTCCCCCTGAGCAGGGAGGAGGTGGAGGAGGGAAGCGTCATCCTGGACGGGGCGGAGCGGGAGTCCGTCTGCCTGCTCACCGGCGGCGACCCCATGACCGCCACCACCCACGTGGACCTCCGGCTGCGGGCCGTGGAGCGGGGCATAGCCACCCGGGTCATCCACGGCGTCAGCATCTCCACCGCCGCCGCCGGCCTGCTGGGCCTGCAGAGCTACAAGTTTGGCCGGGCCACCACCCTGGTTACGCCGCAGGAAAACTATTTTCCCACCTCGCCCTACGAGGTCATCAGGGACAACAAACAGCGCGGGCTGCACACCCTGGTTCTGCTGGACATCCATCAGCACGCCGCCCGGTACATGACCGCCAACCAGGGCATCGACGTTCTTCTGGAGATGGAGCGGCGTATGAGCCAGGAAGTCATTATGGATAAAACCCTCCTGGCCGTGGTGGCCCGCGCCTCCTCTCCCTCGCCGGTGGTGAAAGCCGGTTATCCGCCGGAGCTGCGGCGGGGTGACTTCGGGCCACCCCTGCACACCCTGGTGGTTCCGGGTCACCTTCATCCCATGGAGGCCCGGGCGCTGGTCCTGCTGGCCGGGGCCCCATCGGAGCTGCTGGGCTAGCCGTCACACCGGCGGTCTTTCCGGGCAGGGGGCACGTATGTCGTGATGGGCGATGAGCAGAGCGGTGATGATGATGCTGGCCCCCATAAAGGCCAGGGGGCTGATGAACCACAGCATGACCGCCACCCCGTAGTATATGCCCCGGATGCCGAAGGTGAAACGGTTGGTGGCCTTGAGAAAAGTAGTGGTCCGCAGGTCGCTGGCATCCACGTCGCACCGGCCTCCCGTGGCGCGCCGGATGCTCTCCCGGGGTATGCCGATGAGGATGCTGAACCGTACCATCTGCCGCAGGGACAGCAGAAACATGCTCAGGGAAAACAGCAGCACTGAAAACAGCAGCAGCATCTTGTAATGGGCCGCCTCGGTGGTCTCGGCGGTGAACGTCATCAGGTCACTCAGCCCCTCCGGGGAGCGGATGAGGACGCCCAGCAGAATGAGCATGGCCGAGGACAGAAAGGTCACCGACATGATGAGGTTGCGCATGGTCTGCACCGCCAAAATGCTGTCCTCGGGATTGGCCACCCGCTCCACCCAGCGGGCATAGAAAATGCTCAGCAGACCCCTCTTGGCCCTATCGGGTCGCTGGAGTATGAAACGGAGGGCGGCCGCATAGGTTACAACGCATCCGAAAAAGACGGCCAGAGCGGCCGTGTCCAGCAGTTCCATCGCCATATCGCTGCCTCCACATTACGGCGGTGATACTTAACACTTATTGTACCCCGGCGCCCCGCATCTGGATGACCTGCAGAAGGTCGGAGCGGGTGATGATTCCCGCCAGGCGCCCGTCCTCCATGACCAGCACCCGGCCCACGTTGGCCCGTTGCAGACGCCTGAAGGCATCCACGGCGCTGCTCCGGGGAGACACGCTGATGAGGGAGGTGGACATGACGTCGCTCACCCGGGTGGTATCCCGCTGCTCCGGGCTCACCGCCCGCACGTCGCTGAAGGTGACCACCCCCAGCACTTTTCCCTCCCGCTCCACCGGATAGCCCGTATGCTTGTCCTGCAGCATGCGCCCGGCCAGCGCGGATATGCTCATGTCCGGGGGCACCGTTTTCACCTGGGCAGTCATGATGTCCCGGGCCTTCAGCCCCTCCAGGGCCAGGGTCACCCGGACCGCTCGCTCCTCTTCGGAGGCCCCCATGTAGATAAACACAGCAATCAGGATGAGCCAGAAGTTGTAGAAGATGCCGAAGACAGCCATGGCGATGGCCAGGCCCTTGCCCACGGCGGCGGCGGCATGGGTGGCCCGGTCATAGTCCATGAACGTGGCCAGCATGGCCCGCAGCAGCCGTCCTCCGTCGGTGGGAAAGGCGGGAACGAGGTTAAATAAGCCCAGCACGAAGTTGTAGAACGCCAGGGTGCCCAGGCCCGTGGCCAGCGCCTCATGCATCAGGGGTCCATTGGCGGTCTGGAGCAGCGTGTAGCCGAGATACAACAGAGCTCCCAGGGCCACGCTGGTCAGCGGTCCGATTCCCGCCACCTGCAGTTCCAGCCGCGGCTCCCGGGGAATCTCCTCCATCTGGGAAATGCCCCCAAAGACGAACAGGGTGATGCTCCGCACCCCGTATCCCTGCCTCTGGGCCATGAGCGAGTGTGCCAGCTCGTGCACCAGCACGCAGGCAAAGAACAGGACGGCCAGCACCGTGCCCAGGACGGCCCGCAGCCAGAGGTGGGCACTCAAGTTGCCGAATCCGATGGTAAACGAAAGGAGAGCCACGCTCTGGGTGGCAAACGCCCAGGAAAACAGGGCCACGATAATCAGCAGAGTGAAGTGCACCCGGATGGCGATGCCGCGAATGCTTCCCAGGCGAAACGAGGTTTTCATGGCTGGCCCCTTACCGCATCACAACCGGCCGTCCATTTAAATAATTAACTTTGAACAGATACGGTCCGCATACAATCGCTCCCCGGACGTATAAAAACATTTATAGAGTGTTTTCTCATAATACTCCAATGGGACGACTGCACTCATACAAAAATCGCATTTTACCGGTGACGGTCATCACCCTGCTCGTGCTCAGCACCGTATCTGTTTCACTGGCCCTGGGACCGGCCGCCCCCGGTGGCTTCGACACCGGTCCTTCCTGGGCACCCGTGGTTCCCACCAAAAAGGTCACCATGGTACAGTTCGACGAAAACAGTCTGGCCGACGACTATGCCTATCTGGCCGCGGTGCCCACCTCCGTGTTTTACGATGCAGCCAGCAGGAAGCTGTACTCCCATCCGCTGCTCTTCCACCAGGACGAAATGCCCTCCCCCAGCTTGGAGGAGCGCTCCCTCAACGCCTATCAGAGCCTGGAGTACTTCATGACCGACTGGATGGGGTATTGCGAGGGACAGCTGGACCACCTGGTATTGATAAATATGCCCCGGGAAAAGGCGGCCACCTGGAAGGCTCGAAACGTGTCCACCATATCCGGCTCGGACATCTACGAGACGGCGGCCACCATAGCCCTTCACGACTGGTCATTTGCCGACCGGGCGGTTATTGCGGTGGTGGGAGAGGCAGCGGAGGTGCAGAACACCACCGAGGGAACCCTGACCGGCACCTTTCCGGCGGGCCAGAGGGTGCAGACGACCCAGTTCGAGGTAGGGCAGAGCAACTCCCTGAACCCGGTCTTTCACCCCTTCACGGTTCCCGACGGCTACAAGTATGTCACCGCCGACGTGTGGTGGGACTCCATTATCCTGGGCGGCTTCATTGCCATCCCCCCCGGCGACCCCGACGTGCAGCTTTTCTGCCAGCAGGGGGGCGAGTGGATGCAGACCGCCGCCGTGGCCAACTGGAATATTCTCACCGGGCCCCGGGAATACGCGGAATCCTACGTCTACAACACCGGCAACTGGCGCATCGGTATCACCGACATTCCCACCGAGGCGCCGCGTATAGACCTGCTGGGGGGGCTGCTCACCCTGCAGGGATCACCCCTCCAGGCGCTTCTGAGCCTGCGACGGGGGGTCACCTACAACGTGGATGTCGCCATGTACCCGGGCACGGAGATGGACATACCTGAAACCCCTGCAGCCGGCTCCCGCCACGCTCGATTCGTGCTGGAATGGGACGACCCCTCTGCGCACCTGGGCTTTTCGCTCATCGGACCGGCCGGAGAGGAAATCGTCTCCGCCCGCAACGCCACCGGCAGTCAGCAGGTCATCGAGGTGGAGAGACTGGGAGGCTGTCTGCCCGGCGAGCATTACCGGTTGTGCATCTTTTCTATGGACGACACGGCCACTCGCTCCGTGGACTATCGCATCTCCTACTCCTGGCATACCAACTACACCCAAGAGAGAAACGACTATCTGACCTCGGCCAGCGAGGGAGCCATTCTGGCCTCCACCCTCAACGCCCCGCTCCTCTACGTGTCGCCCACCGCCACCCCCGGCGCCACCAGGGACGCACTCCGAAAACTGGGGGTCAAAGAGGTCTACGTCATGGACATGGGCGGCCACCTGGAAACCAGGACCCGCACCGCCCTCCGCAACGTCGCCGGCATCAGGCAGCACTACACACGACCGGAAGAGGCCTACCATGCCATAAGCGAGGTTACCGGAAAGCGAGACGTCATTTTCTCCACCACCGACCCCTGGACCTACTGGTATGCGGGGAAGCTGCAGCCCGGAGGGGAGCTGCCAGGAGCCCTGTTTGTGGGGCCGGCCGCCCTCATTGCCGCCCACCACGGCAGCCCTCTGCTGCTCATCGACAACCATGCACGGCTCTCCTCGTCGGTGGTGTGGCACAACGAGTTCTGGCGGCGGCACGTCAGCGAGCGGTTTGAATATACACCCGTGGTGGCCGAAATGTACCTCACCGGAAGACGGGTGTACGACTTCCTGGATGCCTACGGATTTGACCGCGACGGCATGGAAACCATGATTACCGTGGCCGACCAGTACGACATCGGCACTCCCTGGGACCGGGTGTTCGTGGGCAAGGCCAAGCCCGGGCGCATCTTCGGCTCGCCGGTGGATGTCTCCGCATGGATTTCCCGCAGCACCTTCTATCCGGCCCTCATTTTCCAGAATCCTGCTCTCAGTTCCGCTGGCGTGTCCATGGTGAACGGCAGCGTCAGCACCCGGAAGCCGACCGGCGTACTCCGGAGTCCGGCCGCCAACACCCTGGTCATTGAGCGCCCCTCTCAGGAGGAAAACATGGTGTATCCGGTGCTGTGCTCCTTCGTCACCCACAAGCATCGTTTCAACGAGCGAGGGGGAGAATATTACGGCTCGGTGTATCAGTGCGCCGACGGCCTGACCCCCGGCTACGATTATACCTTTGACCCCATCGACCAGGGTCTGGGAGAAAAATATCTGGGAGTGGAGGGAGCCATATTTCCGGACATGACGGAGACGGAGGTGGTACCCACCTACCTCCGGCGTGGAGGCTATGACGTGGCCTTTTCCACCACCCTGGAAGCGGTGGCCGAAAACCTAAACCAGGGGGTAGTTATGTGGATTCACGGCTCCCACGGCCTGCACGAAGACGGCGGCTCCACCCTGTTCTGGGAGCCGGATGTGGGGTTCAGCAGCTACGACCCTCTGGCGGCTATTCTCCGGCCCTTCGCCGGGGCGGTGCGAGACGAAAACCCCTGGCGGGGCTACGAATGGTACCTGGGCTCGACGGAGGAGCCGGACACCATGTCCATGGACGTGGTGGGGACCATCCCCTTCACCAACATCAAGATTCCCCTTATTCCTCTCAAAACGGGCATGGACTGGTCGCTGGCCCGTAAGCCGGTGCGGGAATGGCTGAACGGCGTCATTCCCTTTCTGGAGCCTTTTGCGGTGGACGACCGATACGACGGAGTGATAGGCTCCGTGTACTTCTCCCGCTATCAGTATGTGGACAAAAATGCCACCGAGATAGAGGCCCAACTGGACAACCTGCATTCCATGGGCTTCATCACCAGCATCTGCCAGACCTCCAATACCTACTTCCATCTCTCCCTGGTCAGGCACGGCTCCGTCTTCCAGGTGCAGGACCCCTGGCCCACCTCCTGGTACGGAACGGTGTGGCGGCAGTCCATCCCCCGGGACATCATTCTGGGAGGCACCATCGGCGAGGCCTACGTCAAGGGAATGGGCCACGTGGGCATCCTGTACATCACCGAGCCTCCGCAGTGGTGGTGGGACAACTACGAAAACGTGGTTCTGTTCGGCGACCCCGACCTCCGTGTATGGGTACCCAGTACCGAGTACAGCAGTGCAAACCACTGGGCCCCGGAAGACGTGCAGCCCCTCGCCTACGGCGAGGTGACGGTGGGCGGCCACGCCCTCTACGGAGCCACTGCCTACCCCCACGCCGAAGAAGCATTCACTTGGACCCCGGTCCTGGTGCTTCTGGCCGCGGCGATGCTGGGCGCGGCAGGCGCCTACCTGTACTACCGGCGCCGTCAGGGAACAAAAACTAAATAGCGTCTGAGGTTTGGTTCCCATGCGCAGCGATGCGGTGGCCCGGAGGCTGCAGGAGATGGGAGCCAGCGAAGGAGACTACGTGAGCATCGACAAACGGGGGGAGCACTATCAGGGCGTGCTCATGCCCCACCACTCCTTCAGCCATCCCGACGTGGTGACCCTCAAGCTGGATGACGGCTACAACATCGGCATAGCCATTGATGACCATACCCACCTGAGGCTTGTGGAAAAACGCTCTCCGCCAGAATCGCGGGAGGGGAGCATACCCCGCGATGGCACCAAGCCCTCCATCGCTCTCCTGGGAACGGGGGGAACCATTGCCTCCTACGTGGAGTACCAGACCGGAGCGGTGCACCCGGCCACCACCACAGAGGAGCTGGCCCTGTCCGTGCCCGAGATTTTTTCCCTCTGCAACGTGCAGCCCCGCATCGTGGCCCAGAAGCTGAGCGAAAACGTGGTGCCCGCCGACTGGCAGGTGCTGGCCGAGGCCGTGGCCGAGGAGCTCCGGGAGGGGGCGGCGGGAGTGGTCGTCTCCCACGGCACCGATACCATGGGCTACACGGCGGCCGCCCTGTCCTTCATGCTGGACAGCCTCACGGGACCGGTGGTGCTGGTAGGCGCCCAGCGCTCCTCCGACCGGCCCAGCAGCGACGCCGGACTCAACCTGATGGCCGCCGTCAAGACCGCCCTTACCGACCTGGGAGAGGTGGCCGTGGTCATGCACGGGACTCCCTCCCCCGAATACGGCACCATTCACCGGGGAACCAAGGTCCGCAAGATGCACGCCTCCCGGCGGGATGCCTTCCAGTCCATCAACGCTCTTCCTCTGGGATACGTGGAGGACGACGTCCGCTTCGTCGGTCCCTACCGGGGCGCCGGCCAGGGAGAAACCAGGGCCCGCACCGGCCTCAACACCAACGTGGCACTGGTCCCCTTTTATCCCGGGATGCCCCCCCACGACTTCGCCCGTCTGGCCCAGGGCAAGGACGGGGTGGTGGTCGCCGGCACCGGCCTGGGCCACGTCCACGAGTCATGGGTTCCGGTCATAGGGGACCTGGTGGAGCAGGGAACCCTGGTGGTGATGGCCACCCAGTGCCTGTGGGGACGGGTCAACCTGAATGTCTACGCCACGGGCAGAAAACTGCTACGCTCCGGGGTCATCGGCGGAGAGGACATGCTGCCCGAAACCGCCCTGGTGAAGCTGATGTGGGTGCTGGCCAACAGCGACAAACCGGCAGCGGACATGAAGGCCAACCTGGCCGGCGAGATAGCTGCCCGCACCCTCTACGAGGCCTATCCTGGGCAAAAAAAATATATGTAAGTGCACCATAACAGGGAGAGAACATGAAGCTGAAATACCTTCCCCTCATTCTGGTCATCCTGGTGCTGCCGTTAGCCAGCGCGGAACTGGACAAGCCCAATTGGAGCACTGGCGACTTCTGGAAATACAGTGGCTCCTATGTGGGCACTGCCTCCATGGTTTTTGAAAACCAGACTATGGAGTCCTCCATCGACTCCACCGTCACCCTCAACATCCGGGTAAATGACGTGGAGGTACGCGAGTTCGAGGGGAAACTGGTGGGATGCTACGTGGCCAGCGTGACCAGCAGGCTCACCGGCACCTTCACCTATAAATTTGGCCAGCAGCAGTTCAGCGGCAACTTTGAGTTTGACGCCAGCGGCACCAGCACCTTCACCACCGCGGACCTGGCAGTGGTGGAAACCGACATCCAGCTGAACATCAGCATCAACATTCCCAACATTCCCCCCTACATTACCACCCAGACCGTGTATGACCCACCCTTTGACTTCATGGACTTCCCCGTTCAGAATGGGGAGCAGTGGACGGCCAGCAGCCAGGCCACCTCCACCTACATGGGGGGGCAGCCCAGCACCACCCCCATCTCCTTTACCTTCAAGTGCACCCGGGTGTCGGGCAGCGGGGACAACGAGGTATACGACATACAGACCGACTACGTTCCCTTCATTGGAGAGATCATACCCATCAACAACACGGTCATCAAGTGGGCAGAAAACAAGGGCATGATTGAGAGAATCATCGGGAGCTCCTCAGCCCAGCAATTCAACCTGCAGCTGGTGGATTACAAGTACGAGGGAGAAGAGAACATCGGGCCCACGGCATCCTTTACCGTGGACAAGGCAGCCCCCAAGGTGGGAGACGTGGTGTCCTTTGACGCCAGCGGCTCCAGCGACCCTGACGGCAGCATCGTGCTCTATCAGTGGGACTTTGACGACGGATACACCGACACCGGACGGGTGGTGACCCACACCTTTGGCAAACAGGGCGAATACACGGTGACCCTGACCGTGGTGGACAACTACGGCCAGACCCATACCGCCACCAAAACCGTAACCGTGGCCGGCTCCGATGGGGGCTCCTCTCCCGGATTCGAGGCGGTACCCGTGGCCCTGGCCCTCCTGGCGGTGCTCCTGCTGGTCCGGAAAAAAAGGCGGTCGCCCTAAATTTAGGTAATTTTAAATAGATTACCTCAATTAGCAATAACCGGTTATTTAGGGGTGCCCATGCAGTACGATATCCTAATCAGGCGACCAAAACTCACCATTCTCATCTTTACCCTTATCACGCTCCTGATTTCCAGCCAGGCCCTCAACGTCACCATCTCTTCGGACATCGAGCTGTACATGCCCTCCGGGCAGCCCACGGTGGAGATCCTGAACCACATTCGGGCCAACTGGTCCGTGGACTCCATCATCATCTACGTGGATGCCCACAACAACGTCACCAACGTGGCCACGCTCAAAGAAATAAATGCCCTGCAGGATGCCCTGATTCCCGAGGGGGGAGACAGCGACCTTAACTATTCCTCCAGCATTGCATCGCTCCTCCGGGATACCAACGCCATTTTTCCGGTGATTGGAGAGGACCGAATCCCCGACAGCCAGTGTCACGTAGACGTCCTCCTGAAACTCATTCCGGAGGAAATGAGGTACAAGTTCGTAAGCAGGGACAACAAAAACGCCATCATCATGGTCACCACCAACAAGTCCATCGATGCCGACCGGGTGCTGGAAACCAAAGTCTATCCACTGCTGGGAACCACCGTGGAATCCGACATGACCGCCACGGGCGCGGTGACCATGTACAAGGAAACTGTGGACTGGGTGATGCAGCGCATCTATCCCGTGATTATCATCTCCGCCCTGCTGCTGGTGCTCACCATTCTGGCCTTCCACCGGAGCATGAAGGCGGTGATTATTTCCGTGGTGCCCATTGCCTACGCGGTGGGCCTGACCTTTGGAACCATCGGCCTGATGCCCGTGGAGTTCGCGCCCACGGTGATTGCCGTCATCCCCCTGCTGGCGGCGCTGGGCATAGCCTATGCGCTGCACATGGTGAACCATTTTGCCGAGGAGGTAGAGACCCGGTCGCCGGAGGAGGCCATAAAACGCATCATCACCACCACCGGCAAGGCGGTGCTGCTGTCGGCCATTACCACCATCGTGGGTTTTGCCTCTCTGCTTTCTTCGGACATGCCGCCCATCGAGAACATGGGTCTGGCCTTCCTCATCGGGGTTCTGTACTGCTTCATCGCCACCATGGTGCTGGTGCCCCCGCTGCTGATTGTTCTGGGCTACCGGCGCAAGGGCATTGAGGGATGGTCCTCCTTTTCCAAGATAACCCGCTACCGCAAACACATTTTGCTGCTGTTCATCGTGCTGACCATGCTCTCTCTGACCGCCCTGCCCCAGGTGTCGCCCAAAACCTCCATCTATAAAATGATGCCGGAGAAGATGGACAGCGCCCGGGCCATGGAGGAATATTCGGAAAAATTCCAGAGCGGGCAGCAGGGGGTGGTGGAAATATCTACACAGAGGGAAGGCATCCTAGAGCCCTCGCTGCTGCGGGAGCTGGAGGCCATGGAAAAGGCCATCAACGTGGGGGTGAAAAATGCCTCCGCCTATTCCATCGTGGACGTAATCAAACGGCTCAACTTCGGTACCATCCCGGCCACCAAGGAGGACGTCAAACAGCTGGTGGAGGCGCGGCTGGCCGACCAGTACAAGCAGCTGATGTTCAGGGACAACTACAGCAAAACGCTGGTCTACGTGGACATGCCCATCATTTCCACCCAGGAGACGGAGCGGGCGGTGAACGGGGTGAACCAGATTCTGGAGCAGTACGACAACAAAATAGAGGGGTCTATAACCCCCCTGGCCGGGCTGGGCTCCGTCACCGTGGCCGTAAACAGCATGCTCATGGAGCAGCAGTTCCAGTTCATGTTTCTCTCCCTGCTCCTGGTTTTCATGTGCCTGGCGCTGGTGTTCCGCTCCTTCAAGTATGCCGTTATCACCTTTCTGCCCATCCTTCTCATCCTGGTGTGGGAGCCCGGGGCCCTGATACTCACCGGCATCCCCCTGAACGTGGCCACCATCATGGTGTCCTCGGTGGCCATCGGGGCGGGTATCGATTTCTCGGTGCACATCACGGAGCGGCTGCGCGACGAGCTGAAAACCAAGCCGGCCCTGGACGCCATAAAGACCGCCATTTACAAGAAGAGCCCCTCCCTGGTAGAGTCCACGGTGGCCCTGATTGCCGGCGGCATTCCCATCATCCTCATGGAATACGAGATGATCACCCAGTTCATCGTGCTGGTGTTGCTCATGCTGGTGTTCGCCTGTGTGGCCTCCCTGCTGGGCCTGGCCGCCATTTACTCGGTGCAAAACGGTCAGTGGCTGGAGCGCTGGGGGCGCTAGGAATAGGACTCCAGGCGCTCCTGAAAGCGATGGTTTTCCCCCTCGATGGGCAGGGGATACTGGCCGGTGACGCAGCCCAGGCACAGGTCGTCCCGGTTTATGCCCATGGCCTCCACCAACCCCTGGATGGAGATGTATCCCAGGCTGTCGGCACGGATGGAGCGCTGGATGTCCTCCACCGTCTTGTCGGCGGCGATGAGCTGCTCCCGGCTGGTCATGTCGATGCCCAGGTAGCAGGGAGCTTTAATGGGCGGGGAGCCGATGCGGACGTGCACCTCCGCCGCCCCCCGGGAGCGCAGCAGCTCCACCATCTGTCTCATGGTGGTTCCCCGGACGATGGAGTCGTCCACCAGCACCACCCGCCTGCCCCCCACGATGCTCCGGATGGGGTTCATTTTTAGCTGGACAAATTTTTCCCGCAGGTCCTGGGAGGGCATGATGAAGGTACGGCCGATGTACCTGTTTTTCATCAGTCCCTCGGCCAGGGGGAGACCCGAGGCCCGGGCGAATCCGAAGGCGTGGGCCCGGCCGGAGTCCGGGATGGGCACCACCAGCTCCGCCTCCGCCGGATGCTCCCGGGCCAGGCGCTCCCCGATGGCCACCCGTGTCTGGTAGACATCGACACCGTCGATGACCGAATCCGCCCGGGCGAAGTACACATATTCAAAGAAGCAGTGGGCTCTGTGCGGGAGCTCGGCAAGCTGGTAGGAGGTGACGCCGTCGGGGGTGAGCTCGACGAGTTCGCCGGGCCGCACGTCCCTGACCAGAGAGGCCCCCAGTGCGTCCAGGGCCACCGTCTCCGAGGCAATCACGTAGCCCCGGTCGTTTTTCCCCAGGCACAGGGGACGGATGCCCAGGGGGTCCCGCAGGCCGAATACACGGTCGTTGTACATGATGGCCAGCGAATAGGAGCCCTGCAGGGTCTTCATTACCTGTCTTACCGCCTTTTCGAAACTCCGGTGCTGCAGGTGCTGGGAGAGCAGGAAGGCGATGGATTCCTCCTCGCTGCCCAGGGCAAAGGTGTGCCCCTGGCCCATGAGACTTTTTTTCAACTCGGCGGCGTTGGTGATGATGCCGTTGTGGGCCAGGGCGATATCTCCAGAGGCTGTCTGCACCACGGTGGGCTGTGCATTCTGGGGAGTGGACAGTTTGATGGAATAATAGGTGTGACCGATGCCCCGGCTGCCCCCTATCTGCGACACGTCCAGGTCCCTGAAGGCCTCGTTGACCAGCCCCAGTCCCTTATATGTCTTGATGCACCGCTCGTCCCGGTCGTATACGGCGATGCCCGCCGCCTCCTGCCCCCGGTGCTGCAGTGCATTGAGGCAAAAATACACGGCGGGGGCTACGTCACCCCGGGATGCAGCCGCTACCACGCCGCAACGTTCCCTCATCTTTGTCGCTGCCAGCTATATTCTCGCAATCGTTTTGATTTGCCGAATCCGCAGGAGGCACATACCTTATCGTGCACGTTGAAGGCGCGGTTGCCGCAGCGTCGACACACGATGTGGGTCTTCCCCCCTCCGGACTTGGATGGCGTCCCTTTCGTCATGTTATCACGGTGATACGTAGATGATGTTGTCCCCGCGGACGATGACCCGGGGCAGATCCCGCAGTTTCTCTTCTCCCTGCAGTTCCTCGGCGTCCTTGAGGATTAGGTTGAGATGGGGATGGTCGTATCCCTCCAGAACCCCCCGGTATTCGCGCTCGCCTCGCAGCTGCACGATGACCCGTTTGCCGATACTGTCATGTATCATTTCCAGGGGTTTCATGGTAGGGTATAGGAGGTGGCGTACTTAATGTTTGCTGTCGTTTTCCAGTATCACCTTGAGGGAATCCCGGGCCCGGTCCACCAGAGAAAACCCGCGCTGGGCCTCCTCCAGCGGCAGCCGATGGGTTATCATGTCCTCCACGTCGATGACTCCGGAATCGAGGAGGTCAAGGGCCTCCGAGAGATCGCGGGGGGCTGCCGCATAGGTGGACACCAGGGTTACCTGCCGGTTCCACAGGTCGAACAGGGGAAAGGGCACGGTTACCTCCGGCTCGGTGGGAGCAAAAAAGAGCAGGGTGGAACCCTTGCCCGCCGCCTCCAGCCCCTGCCTTACCGCCGACAGGGCTCCCGTACAGGTGACCACCAGGTCGGGGAGACGGTCCTGGTTGAGCTTCCTGACCTGCTCCACCACGTCCTGGCCGGCGTGCAGGGTCAGGTCGGCGCCCATTTCCGCTGCCTTTTTCAGGCGCCACTCCGAGACGTCGGTGGCCGCGATGGTGGATGCGCCCATGGCCCGGAGCAGCTTGATGTGCAGCAGGCCGGCGACTCCGCTCCCCATGACCAGGGCGCTCTGGCCCCGGGAGAAGCCGGCTATGCGCAGGCCCCGCACCACGCAGCCCAGGGGCTCGATGAAGGTTCCGGCGGCATGGGAAAGGCGGTCCGGCAGTTTGAATGTCCCCCGGCTCACGTTGATGGCAGGAACGCGGACAAACTGGGCAAAGCCCCCCGGATAAAAATTGGTGGAATGCAGGGTCTTGCACAGGGTATGCCGCCCGGTGCGGCAGAACCGGCAGTCGTTGCAGGGAACGTGATGGGACACGAACACCCGCTCGCCCACCTGGAAGTCCTCCACCGCATCTCCCACCTCCACAATCTCTCCCGTCATCTCGTGGCCCAGCACCCGGGGTGCGCTCTTCACCCGGTACCATTCCAGCACGTCGCTGCCGCAGATGCCGCAGGCCCGCATCTCCACCAGAATCTCATCGGGGTCTATGGCCGGCACCGGCATCTCCTCTATGCGCACGTCGTCGTTGCGGTAATACATGGCGACCTTCATGGGCGCCATAACGGGCAGCACGTTTTAAATATTGTTCATATCTCCGAGGGCGTATCCCGCAGCATCCGAATCTCTTTTATACCCGCCGGAGGTGTAAAGGGACGTGAATACGGGCCGGGAAAAACGCATCGACCCCGTCTGCGGAATGCAGGGCACCATTCCCGCCCACGGATACTATTTCTGCTGCGAGCGCTGCATACGGAAATACGAGGAACGGCAGGGCATCCCCGAGGAGCAGGCGTACTGCCCGAGTTGCGCCTCAGGGAACGGCATCCCCTGGTACAGGCAGCGTCTGTTTGTGGTGACCCTGGCCACGGCGGGGCTCCTGATGGCCGGCCTGCTGCTTGACCCCCTGCGTCCCTTCCACGACGCATTCATGGACTACCTGGGGCTGATATGGTGGGCCGTGCTGCTGGGGTTTCTCGTCGGGGGCGTCATCGACTACTTTGTCCCCCGGGAGTACATCGAGAAGTACCTCTCCCGCCACCGCAAGCGAACCATTCTGTACTCCATCGTGTTCGGTTTTTTGATGAGCGCCTGCTCCCACGGGATTCTGGCCATCTCCATCCAGCTCTACCGCAAGGGAGCCAACACCTCCTCGGTGATTGCCTTTCTGCTGGCCTCGCCCTGGGCCAATCTGCCCGTCACCGTGCTCCTGTTCGGCTTTTTCGGGCTCCCCGCCCTGTACATCGTCCTGTCGGCGCTGGTGGTGGCCACCGTCACCGGGCTCTTCTATCAGGTGCTGGAGCGGAGGGGAATGGTGGAATGCGGGGCCTGCCGGAGGGGCGAGGACCGGCCGACCTATACCGATTTTTCGGTCATCGAGGACGTGAGGAACCGATGGCGCCGGTTTCAGTTCACCTCCCGCAACCTGGGCCGGGCGGCGAAGGGCACCCTGGCAGGGGCCTGGTCGCTGGCCACCATGGTGCTGTGGTGGCTGATCATCGGCATGCTCCTGGCCTCCTTCGCCCGGGGCTACATCCCCCACCACCTGTTTATGGAGTACCTGGGGCCCACGGTGCTGGGTCTGGCGGTGACCCTGCTCTTCGCCACCGTCATCGAGGTGTGCTCGGAGGGAAGCTCGCCCCTGGCCTTCGAGATTTTCAGGCAGACCGGTGCCTTCGGCAACAGTTTCACCTTCCTCATGGCCGGGGTGGCCACCGATTACACGGAAATCGGGCTCATCTGGCAGAACATCGGCAAAAAGGCGGCCCTGTGGCTGCCCCTCATCACCGTGCCCCAGATACTGCTGCTGGGCTACCTGTTTAACTGGCTGCTGTAACTAGGCTCCCTTTTCCTTCTGGAACTTCTGGTATGCCTCGGCGGGCGTGGCAGCCTCGTGTACGATGGCCCGCACCGCCTTGACCATGGCCACCGGGTCCTCCGACTGGAAGATGTTGCGGCCCATGTCCACCCCGATGGCCCCCGCCTGCAGGGCGTCGTAGGCCATCTGGAGGGCGTCTTTCTCCGGCTGCTTTTTGCCCCCGGCAATAACGATGGGTACCGGGCAGCTCTCCACCACCCTTTCGAACTCCGGGCAGTAGTAGGTCTTGACGATGTGGGCCCCGAACTCGGCGGCCATGCGGGAGGCCAGGCCCAGATAGCGGGCGTCCTTTCCCATGTCCTTGCCCACCGCGGTGACCGCCACCACCGGGATGCCGTAGCGCTCCGCCTGGTCGATGACCCGGGCGAAGGGGAGCAGGGTGTCCCGCTCAAAGGTGGCTCCCACCAGGATAGAAAAGGCCACTCCGGCCACGTTGAGGCGGATGGCATCCTCCATGTCGGCGATGATGCCCTCCCTGAGCAACTCCGGCCCCACGATGCTGGTGCCTCCGGAGACCCGGAGAACGATGGGTATCCGGGTGTGGGGGCTGACGTAGTTGCGCAGGGCCCCCCGGGTGAGCATCAGGGTGTCGGCGTAGGGGAGAAGCGGGTTCACCATCTGGTCCATTTTCTCCAGCCCCGTGGTGGGCCCCATGAAGTAGCCATGGTCCACGGCCAGCATCAGGGTGCGCCCGTCCTTTGGGTCGATGATGTGCGACAACCGGTTTTTCATACCCCAGTCCATGCTATTCCTCCGTATGGGGGTAAACACGGCCGCCTTTAAATGATTTCTGCCTACGGATAGCCGCCCACCTTGAGGATGGGGTCGCCCAGCAGGATGAACTGCTCCACCGTCATCACATACAGGCGCTGGTCCGCCGTGCCCCGGGCCACGTCGTTGAGGTAGTCGTTCTGGGCGGCCACCAGCATGTCGGCCAGGTTGATGCCCGGCTCATAGGCCATGAAGAAGTGCAGATTCATGTACCCGGCCTGTCCCCGTGGACCTCCCTCGTCCACCGTGGTGGTGGCGGATTCCGTGGCCCCGATGGTGGCTATGGCCCCTCCGTCCGCCTTTTTCACCAGGCACCAGGCGAAGCAGGGTACATCCTCCAGCCCCAGCATGTAGTAGTCCAGTTTGGCGGTGAGGCAGGCGTCGAAGAACACGATGGGCAGTTTCTCTCCATTTCGCATGGCCAGCAGGTAGGGCGTATAGTAGGCAATCATCCACCGGCTGTCATGGGGGTAGGTGCCGAAGCCGTACTCAAAGCCGTGGCCGGAGTAGCTGACGAAGCCCGCACCCTGGGACCACAGCTGGTTTATGCGGTGGGGCAGGAAATTGCCCTCCTGCATCTGGATGAACACGTGCTCGAAACCGGGCATGGCGGCAGCCACGTGGGCATTGACCACCTCGCCCTCGTATACGCCCCAGCCGGGGAAGGTGTCCCCGCCCAGCAGAATCATCCGGTCGAACCAGTCCTGGCCGTGGGCGCCGCTTTCGTAGGCAATTATTTTGTCCACCACCGTTTCCACCTCCTCCCGGCCGCTGCAGGACAGGCGGCCCACGTGCACATCGGCATACAGGTCCACGGCGTCCTCCTGGCCGTCATATACCTCGCCGAAGCGGTCGTTGCCATTGGAATCCCAGGAGCAGAAGCTCATGTTGGCATCGTATATGTCGGCGTAGTAGTGGTCGGAGTACTGCAGGTTGTCGCTGCTCCAGGCGTAGCTGTATACCTCCCGGCAGGGTACGTGCTCCGGGTTTCCCACCAGCATCACATACTGGACGCCCCAGTTTTCCACCGCGTTTTTGATGAAGTATTTCACCCGCTCCGGCTCATCTCTGCCCTGCACCTCGAAATGGGTGCCGTCGTATATCTCGTCCAGGGTGACCAGCCGGGCGGCCACGCCGTATGCTTCCTTGTGGGCCATCAGGGGCTGCAGGGCCTCGGAGAACTCCTGCGGAGCAATCACCAGCAGGTCGTAGTGGTCGGCGGTAAACAGGGGATGCGGGGGCAGCTCACAGCGGACCTCCACGGTTATCTTCTCCACCCAGGACATCTCGGCGGCCGCCGGGGCATACCGCACCGGAAAGGCCTGCACAGACAGAAAGAGCACGTGCTCCCCGTCCTGCAGTCCGGCACCGGTGTGCCACTGCACCCATCCGTCCGGGTAGAGCTCCGAGCGGGAATAGACGGCGGGGTCCGGCAATGATTCCCCGAAACGGTGACCGCCGAGGGGCAGGGCTCCCGTGGCGGGGGCCACATCCCGGGGTACCGGGCACCGCTCAACGGCATCCACCTGAACCACCACCTCCCGGATGCGGGTGCCCGCCGGGAAGGTCAGGGCGCGGGTGGCATAGGGGAGGGCGGGAGCGCCGGCCCGGCCAATCTGCCGGTCGGCCCCCGCAACCCACACCACAGTGCCCTCCTCGCCCACGTGCAATTCCGGGGGAGAAAAACTGAAGGTTATGGTCTCCGGAGGGCTGGCGGTGACAGGGGAGAAGACCTCGGTTCCCGAATGATGATGGGGAGCAGCGGTGAGCAGGGCGCCGCTCAGCATGACCAGGGCGGCCACCATGGCCATAACGACGTGTTTCATGGGAGGACAACCGGGACGTTAATAAAAAATTTGTGCTCACCCGGTGGCTATCTATATAAAGTGCCCCCATATACGGCATCGATGGCCGGCTGGGAATCGGTGAAACGACTGAAAATGCTGCTGCCCCTCATCGGCATTGGCATCTTCGTGTACATAGTGCAGGACATCGGCATCCAGGACCTGACGGGAGCGCTGGGCCGCCTCAATCCCTGGCTGTTTGCCCTGTCCCTCTCTCTTTTCCTGCCCCGCATCGTCATCAGCACCTACCGCTGGAAACTGGTGGCCGACTACCAGGGGCTGCACCTTCCCCTTTCCCTGCTGATTAAAATCAACCTCATTGGCCTCTTCTACGGCACCGTCACCCCCTTGTGGGTGGGCGACTACGTGCGCATCCCCTACCTGCGGGCGGGATGCCGGGCCCCCCTGGGCACCTGCACCTCCAACGTGATCGTGGACCAGCTGATGGAGCTGGGCGGTCTATTCGTCCTGGCCCTGGCGGGCTCCCTGTTTCTCATCCCCGCCTATCCCTACCTGTGCGTGGTGTTCTTCGCCGTGTTTGCGGGCATCGCCGGAGCGGCCCTGTACCTGAAGGAAAAGCGGCGCAGCCGCCGGGTGCTGAGCGTGGTCTACCGGCTGCTCGTCCCCCACCGGATGAAGGAGCCCCTGTCCCAGGAATTCGATGCATTCTACGCCCACCTGCCCCCGGTGCGCTTTCTGGCCGTGCCCCTGCTCATCGGCGTGTTCAGCTACCTCCTGTATTTCCTGCAGATATATCTGGTGGCCCTGTCCTTTGACCTGAGCGTTCCCCCCCTGGACTTCCTGCTGCTGTATCCGGTGGCCTCGCTCATCGGCCTGCTTCCCGTCACGGTCAGCGGCCTGGGAACCCGGGAGGGGGTGCTCATCCAGCTTTTTTCCTCCTACGGCATGGCCCGGGAGGTGACCGTGGCCATCTCCCTCAGCGGCTACGTGATTACCATGCTCATCCCCGCCGTCATAGGGGGGCTGCTGGCCCTCACCGGCATGCGCGCCTCCCTGGGCAAAGCCGGACCGGAAGAACCAGGCGGAACAGAGGCGGGACACAAAAAGGTTTAAGCCCGGCCGCTTTTACGGTCATGGCGAGCGTGGACGTACTGGTGGTGGGCTATGCCCGGGACATCGACGGCGGCTGGGAGGCCAATTCCACTGCCACGCTCATCAGCGACGGCCGGCGGCGCATCCTGGCCGACCCCGGCCTGGACGCCGAGGTGCTCCAGCGGGGGCTGCGCCGGCGCGGCCTGGCAACCGGCGAGATAACCGACGTGTTTTTGACCCACTATCACCTGGACCACCTGCTCAACGTGGGCCTGTTCCCCCACGCCCGCATATCCTGCGGACAGTACACCCTCCACGGCGCCCGGGGCCTCTCTCACCACGGAGCACCCTACGGCCCGGACCTGGAGGTCCTGCCCACCCCCGGCCACACCCCCGACCACGCCTCCCTGCTGGTCTCCACGCCGGAGGGCCTGGTGGCCGTGGCCGGCGACGTCATCTGGTATCCTGCCGAAAGCCTGGAGGAGGCCTGCAGCCTCCCCGACCCCTACGCCCATGACCGCCGTCTCCTGCAGGAAAGCCGGATGCTCCTCTGGAAAAAAGCAGCGGTCATCGTCCCCGGTCACGGGCCGGCCTTTTCCCCCTGACGGCGAACGATGCAGTCCACCACCTGGGCCATCTGGCGGGTGGCCGCCACGTCGTGCACCCGGAGGATGTCCGCCCCCCGGGCAACGGCCAGGGCTGCCGCTCCCAGGCTGCCGGCCAGGCGCTCACCGGCGTCGCACCCGGTAAGGGATCCCACAAATGCCTTGCGGGAGGCACCCACCATCACCGGATAACCCAGGCTTTTGAGCTCCGTCAGCCGGGCCAGAATGGTGCAGTTGTCCTCGATTCCGCTGCCGGTGCGCTTCCCGAAACCCAGGCCCGGGTCCAGCACAATCTGCTCCGGCGAGATGCCCCTGTCCAGAGCATGCTCTGCTCGCTGGTGAAGAAAGGAGACAATGTCGGCCATCACGTCCTGATAGACGGGGTTATGCTGCATGGTTTGCGGGGTGCCCTGCATGTGCATCAGGCACACCGGAACCCGGTGTTCCCGTATCACCTCCGCCATTTCGGGGTCGCCCCCCAGGGCGGTCACGTCGTTGACCATGCCTGCTCCCGCCTGCAGGGCCGCCTCGGCCACCGCCGCCTTGGAGGTGTCCACGGACAGGGGAATGTCCAGGCGGTCCGCCAGGGCCTCGATGACCGGCACCACCCGCTCCATCTCCACCTGGGCGCTCACCGGCCGGGCTCCCGGTCGGGTAGACTCCCCGCCCACGTCGATGAGGTCCGCTCCCTGCTTGGCCATGTCCAGGGCCCTCTCCACCGCCCTCTCCGGGGTGGCATAGGATCCCCCGTCGTAGAATGAGTCAGGGGTGACGTTGAGGATGCCCATGACGGCGGTGCGCTCCCCCAGGGCCAGAGGCGGAGTCAGGGGAAGGACGTGGCGCCGGTGAGGATTGTCCATGGCGGCCAGCAGGGCCTGTCCCAGGTGATGGGTGCGCCGGTACTGCCGGGTGAGTTTGCCGGCCAGGCGCTCCATCTGGGCCCGGGTTCCCATGACCAGCACGTCGCCGGTGGCGCTGCGGGGGGGGAGGGCGTGGCGGGATATTGCCGCCTCCCCTCCGATGGACAGCATCTCCTGCTTGAGGATGAGCGCGTCCTGCGGAGGGACGTCGTGTACCCGGATGCAGCAGTGCTCCGCCTTGGGGGCCATAATGTCGATGCCCGCCGGTTCCACATCCAGGGCCTCCAGCTCCCTGCGGATTGCTGCCTGGTGATGAAAAAGTCGCAGATGGGCCAGCATGGGTGCCTATCGCCCGCTGATTTTTAAATGTTCACATGGTCTGGGGCTGGAGCAGCGTGCCGTGGAGGGTGAGGTTGGACAGCAGGAAGGCGCCGAAGGGCACCAGGGCCAGGAGGCCAATCCAGGGGTTGAGGGCGGTGAGCATGACGGGCACCAGGGAGAAGTTGATGAAATAGTGGAGCCCGATGAGCCGGCGGGCCCGGCTGCGCTGAAACGTCTGCATGCCCAGCAGCCGGGCGGAGATGGCCACCATGGCCAGGGAGAGAGCCGCCAGCACCACTATCTGGGGCAGCACCCGCCCGGGGTCAAAGATGAACACCAGGGGAGCAAACAGCAGCCCGATGTCCGCTGCCTGCAGCCCGTAGGCCAGGGCCCGGAAGGACCGGGGAACGGTCATCTGCTTGTTTTCCACCCGCACCCCCAGGGCCACGGCCAGGGTGTTGGCCTGGGAGCGGTAGTCGTTCTCCGCATCTTTCAGCCCTCCGGCGATGAACTGCATGAACAGGACCTGCAGGGTGCCCAGCCCCACCACCATCCAGGCCAGATGGGTCAGCGGCCAGGACACGGAAGCGGCTCCGTATATCACCAGCAGCAACACCCCGGCCCCCACGAACACGTCCATGGCGGGCCACTTTTTGCTCACCAGGTCGTAGGCGGTGATGGACAGGGCGGACAGCCCCAGCAGGGGCAGGGCGGGCAGCCAGGGGTAATAGCGGAGGGCCAGCGCTGCGGCCAGCAGCAGGGACAGAACGAGCGACAACAGGGTGAAGGCCCAGGCGCCCCGCAGCGAAATGGTGCCGCTGACCAGCGGCCGGTCCCGGATGTCCTGCGACCCCTTGTCTATCCTGAGGTCCAGGATGTCGTTGAGGGCAAAGCCGTAGACGTGCCCGAAAAACCCCACCAGGAACAGCAGAAACAGGGGCAACAGGCGCTCCTCCCCCATGGCCACCGCCCCCATGACCGGGGCGACCCCGGTGAGCCCGGCGTTGAAGGAGCGGGACAGCTTGAGGTATTCGCGCAGTTTTCCCATGCAGGGCAATAAGATGGCGCTATAAAAAGATTGACAGCCTGCAAAAATTTCGACACATTTATATGAAATGGCGGACTATAAGCGAGGAATCGAGGTGGGGTAGAGAGCGTTAATAAAAATGCCTCTTCCTCGATTCCTCATAACGTGATGAATGGTCATCTCCCCACAGAATGTAAGGTCTGGCTGTTAATAAATTTTTCAGTGGAAGCGTACCCCCGGCACGCAATTATTTAAATGGACGGGGCTTCATGTCCCGTGTTGGGAACGCTGATAAACGCCGGAGCGGTGGTGGCCGGCAGCCTGCTGGGCCTCTTCATCCACCGGCGTCTGCCCCGGCGCCTAACGCGCATCGCCTTTCAGGCCATCGGTCTGTTTACCCTCTTCCTGGGCGTGAGCATGGCTCTGAAGACCAGCAACTTTCTGGTCATGATTGTCAGCCTGGTGGCGGGGGCCATCGGGGGGGAGGCGCTGGACCTGGACGGTCTGGTGAAAAGATTCGGGGAGTGGCTGAAGCGGCGCCTGGGCTCATCCCACGACACATTTTCCCAGGGTTTTGTCACCGCCTTCCTGTTGTACTGCATGGGCTCCATGACCATCCTGGGGGCCATCGAGGAGGGGCTGGGCGGCGCTCCCAACCTGCTGCTGGCCAAGTCAGTGCTGGACGGCTTTTCCTCCATCGCCCTGGCCGCCTCCCTGGGGATTGGGGTGCTGTTTTCGGCGCTGCCCCTGCTGGCCTACCAGGGAGGGCTGACCCTGTTTGCGGGCTCGCTGGAGAGCGTGCTCACCCACCCGGTCATCAACGAGGTGACCGCCGTGGGGGGCATCCTGCTGCTGGGCCTGGGCATCACCATCCTGGAAATCCGGGAGGTCAGGGTGCTCAACATGCTGCCCGCCCTGCTCATCGCCGGATTGCTGGGGGCACTGTTTTTGTAGCATCACTCCCGTTTCCCCGGGCCAACGTTTATGTAGGAGTTCTCCATTCTATGGCCGGATTCCCATGTATGAAGTACGCTTTCATGGACGGGGCGGTCAGGGGGCGGTCACCGCCGCCAACACCCTGGCCGATGCCGCCTTTCGCCAGGGCAAGGACGTGCAGGCCTTTCCCATGTTCGGAGTGGAGCGCCGGGGGGCCCCGGTGGCCGCCTTTGTGCGCATGGACGACCGGCCCATCGACATCAAGACCCAGATTTATCAGCCGGACATCGTGGTGGTCCTGGACCCCAGCCTGATGGACGTGGAGGACGTCTCCGAGGGCCTCAAGGAGGGGGGCAAGATAATCATCAACAGCTCCCGCAGCCCGGAGGCCTTCGACTTCGGAGGAGCCGAGGTGTACACCGTGGATGCCACCTCCATCGCCGTGAGCAACGGCCTGGGCACGGAGACCAATCCCATCGTCAACACCGCCATCCTGGGCGCCTACTCCCGGGTGGTGGGCAACGTGGACATGGAGTCCATCCATGCGGCCATCGAGCAGAACGTGCCCGTCAAGCACCAGCAGAACAAGCAGGCGGCCCGGGAGGCCTACGAGCAGGTCCGGGGGGCGGCGGCATGAGCTCCCTCAAAATCACCATCGGCGCCGTCAACACCAGGCCGGGCAGCTCCCGGGAGTACAAGACGGGAGGCTGGCGCACCATGCGTCCCCAGGTGGACGTGGAGAAATGCATCCAGTGCCTGCAGTGCCTGGCCTACTGCCCCGACGGGGCCATCAGCAAATCGGAGAATGCCGTCCAGATAGACCTGGACTACTGCAAGGGGTGCGGCATCTGCGCCAAGGAATGCCCGGTGAAAGCCATCGTCATGCTCAAGGAGGAAAAATAACATGGCCCGGCAGACAGCCCTGACCGTGAAGGGCAACATGGCCACCGCCCTGGGAGCCAAGCTGTGCCGCCCCCATGTGGTGCCCGCCTATCCCATAACCCCCTCCACCCTGTTTCCCGAAAAAATGTCGGAGTACATTGCCGACGGAGAGCTGAAGGCCAGCATGATTCGGGTGGAAAGCGAGCATTCCGCCATGAGCGCCTGCATTGGCGCCTCGGCCACCGGCGCCCGGGTGTGCACTGCCTCCGCCTCCCAGGGCATTGCCCTGATGCACGAGATGCTGTTCATCGCCGCCGGCATGCGTCTGCCCATCGTGATGGCCGTGGGCAACCGGGCCCTGTCGGCGCCCATCAACATCTGGGCCGACCATCAGGACACCATGGCCTCGAGGGACTGCGGCTGGCTGCAGTTTTTTGCCGAGAGAAACCAGGAGGGTCTGGACCTGATGATTATGGCCTTCCGCATCGCCGAAGACGAGAGGGTGCTGCTGCCGGCCATGGTGGGCATCGACGCCTTCGTGCTCACCCACACCATGGAGGGCGTGCAGGTTCCCGCCCAGGAGGACGTGGACGACTTCCTGCCCCCGTACACGCCCAAGCACGGGGTGCTGGACCCCGCCCATCCGGCCACCTTTGGCTCCTTCGGGACGCCGGAGGTCTATCAGGAGTTCAAGTACATGCAGACCCGGGCCCTGGAAGACAGCCCGGCGGTGATTGACCAGGTGTTTGACGACTTCGAGCGGCGCTTCGGTCGCCGCTACAGCCGGATTACCCCCTACAGATGCGAGGATGCAGACGTCGTTTTGCTGACCATGGGCTCCATGACCGGAACCGCCCGGGCGGCGGTGGACGAGCTGCGGGAGCAGGGAGAGAAGGCCGGGCTGGCCAAGCTCACCGTGTTCCGTCCCTTCCCCGGCGACCAGCTGAAAGAAATCGCCGGCCACGTCCCGGGCCTGGCCGTGGTGGACCGCAACATCTCCCCCGGCTTCGGGGGAGCGGTGTTCGCAGAGGCTGCAGGCACCTTTGTCAACGAGCGGCAGCGGCCCCTCATAAAGAACTTTATCACCGGCCTGGGCGGCCGCGAGATTTTCAAGGAAAACATCAAGGACATGTACCACCGGACCAAGCAGGCGGTGGAGGCGGGACGGGTGGACCAGCCGGTGGAATGGGTCAACCTGAACCGGGAGGTGTTGCCATGAGCAGGCAGGGCGAGGAGCGGGAGCTGTTTGCCCCCGGCCACCGCATGTGCGCCGGCTGCGCCGAGGGCATCGCGGTCCGCAACATTCTCAAGGAGGCGGGACCCCACACCATCGCCGCCATCGCCACCGGGTGCCTGGAGGTGGTGTCCACTGCCTATCCCCAGACGGCCTGGGAGATTCCGGTCATCCACGCCGCCTTTGAAAATGCGGCCAGCGTGGCGGCGGGGGTGGAGGTGGCCCTGCGGGAGCTGGGTCGCAAGGAAGGGGTGAACGTGATGGCCTTCGCCGGGGACGGCGGCACCTTCGACATAGGATTTCAGGCCCTGTCCGGCATGCTGGAGCGGGGACACGACGTCACCTACGTGTGCCTGGACAACGAGGCCTACATGAACACGGGCATTCAGCGCTGCAGCTCCACCCCGTGGGGGGCCAGCACCACCACCTCCCCCCCGGGCTCCTGCAGCAAGGGCGAATCACAGCCCAAAAAGCCCCTCGCGGCCATCTGCGCCGCCCACGACATACCCTACGCGGCCACGGCCACCGTGGCCTACATCAAGGATCTGCGGCGCAAGGTGCGCAAGGCGCTGGACACCGAGGGGCCCGCCTTCCTGCACGTGTTTACCCCCTGTCCCACGGGGTGGCGGCACGGGAGTGACGACTCGGTGGAGCTGTCCCGGCTGGCGGTGGAAACGGGGGTGTTTGTGCTCTGGGAGGCGGTGGACGGCGACATCTGCAACCTCAAGGTGACCTACAAACCGAAAAAAAGAAAACCGGTGGCGGAATACTTAAAAAAGCAGCGCAGATTTGGGCACCTCACGGACGAGGACATCCAGAGGATTCAGCAGGAAGTGGACGAAAAATGGGAAAAACTGGAGGATTAACATGAAATGGCAAGGTAAATCCCGACGAAAGGCAACCGGCGGCAGGCTCAAGATGGCCCGCAAGAAGCGACGCTCCGAGCTGGGCCGAGAGCCGCACCTCCCCATGATTGGCGAGCAGCGGCACAAAAAGGTCCGCATACAGGGAGGCCACCAGCAGATGAAGGTGCTATCCACCAACCGGGTCAACGTCACCGACCCGGCCACCCAGCAAACCAAGCAGGTGGAGATCCGGGACGTGATGGATAACCCGGCCAATCCCCACTACGTGCGGCGGAACATTCTCACCAAGGGGGCCATCATCGACACCGAGATGGGAAAAGCCAAGATTACCTCGCGTCCGGGCCAGGACGGTTGCATCAACGCCGTGTTGCTGAAGGACAATGCGTGAAGAGCAGCGCTACGTGCTGTGGCCGGTGTATTTTGACCGCCGGGCCACCCGGAAGCAGGGACGCCGGGTAGCCAGAGAGCAGGCGGTTCCCAACCCCCGGACGGACGAGGTGCTGCGAGCCGCCCGCAAAGCCGGCCTGGAGGCGGAAAAGCAGGAAAAGGCGGCCTATCCCGGGCGCTGGTGGCAGAGGGAGGGGCGGATTCTGGTGGAAACGGAGCAGAGCAAAACGGACGTTATCCATGCCGTGGCCCAGCATCTGGCAAAAAGCAGAGAAAGCTAAACTTTGGATATACATTGTAGATATTTTATATAATTAGTATTTGTTTTTTCAATAGCGAAAGTGGTGGGGCGGGCATCGCCCGGCAGGCCACCAGTATACAGTATATTAAAAAAATATATTAAGGATATATAATATTTATATTTATTAATTTTATTATACTTTTAATGTAAACTCTTTTTCTGGAGGTCCGAGGTGAGAACAAAATTGGCCCCCTTGCGTCGAGCCCTCTGCCTTTTCAGCCGCTGCACCCGGTTGAAGTCCTCTCTGCAGGTCACTGCCCGATGGCTGCCGGGAACAATGACGTCCTCCCACTCCATGAGCCCACAGTAGACGGGATTGGACAGCATGCGGGACACTGTCTTTTTATCCCAGCGTTTTTCCTGCTGGGCATCCAGGCTGAACCCCTCCCGGGCCTGATCCTCGGTGGAAACCCGGGTATATAGGGCGATTTTCTTCATTTTTAGCATGTCATTCCTCAGTTTCACTAAAAATTGTCGTATAAAAAACATAACCCATATATATGGCTAAAGCCTTTTACAAAAAAGGTGATTTAAATAAGCAGGGAATATCGGGTTGCATACTACATCCGGGTCAGCCGGGAGGAGCAGGGAAAGGGTTACAGCCTGGAGGGGCAAAAGTCTACCCTTGATGCCTGGTCCAAAGAGATGGGATGGCGCTGGGTAAAAACGTACAAGGATGAAGTGAGCGGGAAAGACACCAAACGAGAGCGGTTCCAGGAAATGCTTGCCGATGCACGGCAGGAATTATTTGACGGGATATGCATGATTGACAACGACCGTTTCAGTCGCTCGGTCAAGGACCTGCTCACCGTCATGGACGACTTACAAAAATATGGGGTACGGCTGCATATTTACAGCCTCAGACACGTCGATATTTACAGTGACCAGGGACGGTTTATCCTCACCAATTTCGCCGCTTTCAGTGAATTTTTCAGGGGGCAGCTGGCCTCCAAGATCAGGGTGGGAGTCAAGCAAAAAATGAAAAACGAATGGTTTGGAAGGGCGCCCTATGGGTATACGGTTGTTTCGGACATGGTCGGCAACCGAAAAACAAATACCCGTCTGGTGGAAAACCCGGAGGAGCAAAAGGTTCTGTCCCTGATGAATAGACTGAGGGAAGAGGGCAGGAGCTATCGGGAAATATCCGATTATCTGAACGAGAACAGGATTCCCACTCGCCTTAAAAATAAGGGAACACATAGCAAATGGCATCCCACCACGGTGAGAAATATAATCATTAGAAGCAATGAGGTAAATAGTGAAAGGGGATAAAAAAAGCAACTTCCCGCCATCTGTTAAAAGAATGGTGAGAAACAGGTCGGGCAGCAGATGTGAGCGGTGTGGCGTTGATCTGGGGCCACGGGAGGGCGAATACCATCACATTGTTCCCGTTGTATTTGGCGGAGGAAACGGTGCCGATAATTGCTCGCTGCTCTGTTCCCACTGCCATAGTGTGGCCCCCAACGCTAAAGACGAGCTGGACTTGCTCATATACCGCCGCTATTTCCTCCGTTTTTCATCTTTCAAGGAGGCAGCCCGCTATTACGGTGAAGACACCAAACTGGGTGTTTATGTGAAATGTGCCTTGGAACTGTCCGAACGGGAGAAAAACGGGGAGCGACCGTCATCTAAAAGGTGAGGGAGCGCCAAGGGATGGTCGAGCATAGAGTGTTATATAATGTCACGGTAAGCCCTGTTTTTAACAAAAAGTATACTTGTTATTATTCGTATAGATATTACATATACTAAATATCGCTAACTGCTTTTTTTGGCTGCGCCGCGGGCATCGAATATATTAAAAATCAATACCAAAGAAATATATTACTAATAATACATAAACTAAATATAGTTAAATGTGATAACGATGGGCTGCAGCCAATTTCTTGCTACGGCATATCACGCCTTGCCTGCGGTTTTTTTAAGCCGTGCAGTATTCAGGTCTTGGATGGCCAAAAAAAGCAAAGGCGCCCATGACGTCCTGCTCCGGACCTTTGAAAAGGCGGTAGCCACCAACTTCCTGGGATCCGTCTATACCAAGTTTTTTGAAAAAATGACCCTGGAGGAGTTCGCCATGGTGGACATCCAACCCCGGCACCGGGTGCTGCACATCGGATGCGGCGGGGTTCCCAACACCCTGCTCATCCTGGGAAATCACGTGGATGCCTCCTACACGGGCATCGACCGGGACCGGGCGGCGGTGCGCCGGGCCCGGGCCATGGTGGAGCGCCAGGGATTGACCCGTCGGGTCACCATCGAGCAGGGCGACGCCCTGACCTATCCCCTGGCCGACTTTGACCTCATAGTGGTGTCCCTGGGGGTGGAGCCCCGGGAGCGGGTGTTTGCCCGGATACGGGAGGAGGTACCCGGTGCGGCGGTCATCGCCCGCAAGCCCTGGGATTTCATGGACCGGATATACGGCCGGGATGCCTTTATCCCCCGCGGTTTTGAGGTGGTCGACGTCTTCCACCGGCAGGACTTCATCAAGTCCATGCTGCTGAAAAAAACGGGAGGCTAGACGGCCATTACCCTCCGCCGGGCAGCCAGCATGTAGCCCACCACCACCTGCCGCCATCCGGCAAATTGTTGGTCCAGCGTCCAGCTGCCGGTGTCCACGAACAGCGTCGGTGTCTGCAGCAGCTTGTGGGGGGTAGCCGCCACCACCACATTGGGGGCTCCCACCCGTCTCAGGACGGAAGGGCTTATCTGCTGGTTTCCACGCCCCAGGATGCATCCCTGGCCCCCCATGGGGCTGACCACGATGCGGGCGGGGGCACCGTCCAGATGGCGCAGGATGTCTCCTTCGCCGGCGTCGCGGGCGGCCAGTCTGCCGTTGCGGAGGACGTCCACCCCCAGCAGGGTCTTCTCCACCCCCAGGTATCGGGAGATAGCTGCGGTCGTGGTCCCTCCTCCCAGAACCACTATCCCCCGTTCGGCCACCGGCCCCAGGAAGGCGGCAATGGCCCTCTGGTGTGCCTCCTCGTCGGCGGAGTCAAAGGAGCGCTTTCCCTGCTGCATGAGCACCGGCTCCTGCAGGGTGCGGGGGTGGCCAAACAGGGTGACTCTCAGGCGGTCCTCCCGGAATGCCGCCTCGTCGATGTCCATGAGGTCGCCGTCCACCACCGTGGTCTTGCCCTCTAATAAGTGGCGCAGCATGGCGGCGGCGGCAGAGGGGGTCCGGGCAAAGACCGAGGAATGCATCTTGACTCCCGAGGGGATGCCCAGGAGGGGGAGACGCCGCCCCACCGCCGAAAACACGTCCCGGGCCGTTCCGTCGCCGCCGCAGAACACGATGCACTCTGCCCCCGCCTCCATAAATCGCCGGCAGGCCTCCCGGGTATGGCGGCCGGAGGTGGGCTCTTCCGGCCTATAGACAACTCGATGCGGTTGGGAGAGACATTCGGACCCCATGCCTCCGGCGCAGGTGACGATGTCCATGGTTTTTCCGGTGGAATGCATGGCCTCCCGGGCCCGCCCCGGAGCCACCGGCCGGGCCCCCCGCCTGGCGGCCTCCGCCGTCATCCCGTCGGTTCCCTTCAGGCCCACCCGTCCTCCCATCCCGGCGACCGGGTTGACCACGAATCCGATAGTGGTCATGCTAGAGGGCGGGCAGGCGGGTCATGGCCTCCCTGACCAGCTCCTCCGGGTATTCGTAGTCGATGAGTTGACCGTCCAGATGGGCATCGTAGCTGGCCAGGTCGAAGTTGCCATGCCCGGAGTTGTTGAACAGGATGGTTTTCTCCTCACCGGTTTTTTTGCAGCGCAGGGCCTCGTCGATGGCTCCCTTGACGGCGTGGGCGGCCTCCGGGGCCACCACCAGGCCCTCGGTGTGGGCAAACAGCTGGGCCGCCTCGAATACCTCTGTCTGGTAGAAAGCGGCGGCTTCCATGACGCCGTCCCGGGTGAGGGCGCAGAGCAGGGGGGAGTCGCCGTGATAGCGGAGTCCCCCGGCGTGGATGGGCGGGGGAACGAAGTCGTGTCCCAGGGTGAACATCTTGAGGAGAGGGGTGAGACCGGCGGCATCCCCGTAGTCGTAGGCATAGAGGCCCTTGGTGAGGGTGGGGCAGGCGGTGGGCTCGCAGGAGACGATGCGGGTGTCCGGGTGGCGGCCGCTCAGCTTGTCTCCCACGAAGGGGAAGGCCATGCCGGCGAAGTTGGAACCGCCGCCGCAGCATCCCAGCACCACGTCCGGGTAGTCGTCGACGGCGGCCATCTGCTGCTGGCTCTCCAGCCCGATGATGCTCTGGTGGAGGCACACGTGGTTGAGCACGGAGCCCAGGGAGTAGTGGGTGTCGTCGTGGGTGGCCGCGTCCTCCACTGCCTCGGAGATGGCGATGCCCAGGCTGCCCGACGTGTCCGGGTCTTTTTCCAGGATGGCTCGTCCGGCACTGGTCCGGGTGCTGGGGCTGGGAATGCACTCCGCCCCCCAGACCCGCATTAGGCTTTTGCGGTAGGGTTTCTGCTCGTAGCTGACCCGCACCATGTACACCGTACACTGCAGGTCGAACAGGGCGGTGGCAAATGCCAGGGAGGAGCCCCACTGGCCAGCTCCGGTTTCCGTGGCCAGGCGCCGTATGCCCTCCCGGCTGTTGTAGTAGGCCTGAGGGACGGCGGTGTTGGGCTTGTGGGAGCCGGGGGGCGAGACGCCCTCCCATTTGTAATATATTTTGGCCGGTGTCCGGAGGTGGGCCTCCAGGCGGTGGGCCCGGTAGAGGGGGGTGGGTCGCCACAGGCGGTAAATGTCCATCACCGGAGGGGGGATGTCTATCCACCGCTCGGTGCTCGCTTCCTGCTTTATCAGCTCGGCGGGAAAGAGGGGGGCCAGGTCCTCGGGTTTCAGGGGCTGGTGGGTGGCGGGGTGGCGCACCGGGTCCAGGGGCCGGGGGAGGTCGGCCTGTATGTTGTACCATCTGGCCGGCAGCTGGTTTTCATCCAGGAGGATTTTGGTGGATTGCATGCCCGTGTATCCGCCCCGGCTATATAAAATTTGGTATAAAATTGTGTATTAAAGTACAAAAATATACCTAAATGGGCTTTTTGGTGGCATATGGAATTTTTTTTAAACAACGACGGGATGCATGACCATGTGGGACCGGATATACAGCCATTTCAGGGGCTCGCCGGCCCAGCGACAGGTGGTAGAGATGCTGCTGCGCTACGGCCTGCGGGTGGCGGAAAACCGGCTGTACTGCGGGGACATCGAGCTGTCCCTGTCCAAGGTGGCCCGGGCGGCGGAGGTGGACCGGCGGGCGGTGATGAGCGCAGTGGCCGCCATCTGGAGGGACGAGGGGCTGCGCCGCATCTTTGCCGGTCTTCAGCCCACCTGCAACCTCACCCAGATGGCCTCCGCCCTGGGCTGGGGGGTGGTGGAGATCATCCCCGTGGACGCCTCCCAGCCGGGCATCCTGGCCGCCGTTTCCGCCCTTCTGGCAGCCGAGGACATCAGCATCCGCCAGGCCATCGTGGACGACGTGCAGCTGGCCGAGCAGCCCCGGCTGTACATCGTCACCGAGGCGCCGCTTCCGGGCCGCCTGCTGGCCTCCATTCGGGAAAGCCCCGGGGTGAAGGCCGTGGTGGCCTATTAGAGCCCCCTGGACCCTCGCAGTCTATGGAAGCGCGCCGGCATGCGGCGAATACAAAAATAAAAATACGCAAAGGTCATTAGTGTCATCATATGCAAGCGGTTGTCCTGGCGGCGGGAGAGGGACGCAGGCTGTACCCCTTTACCGACGACCGGCCCAAGGTGATGCTGCCCATCGCCAACCGGCCCATCATGGAGTACGTCATCGAGGCCCTGGCCGCCAACAACATCAGAGACATCGTGGTGGTCACCGGGTACAAGGAGGAGACGGTCAGAAATTACTTCGGAGACGGCCGGGCGTGGAAGGTAAACCTCACCTACGTGACCCAGGAGAAACAGATTGGAACCGGCCATGCTCTCCTGCAGGCTGCGTCCTCCATCGACGGCCCCTTTCTGGCCCTGGCGGGAGACAACATCGTGGACGCCCAGAGCCTCTCTGCGCTCATTGACAGCCAGCAGGACACGGCGGTGCTCATCGAGGAGAGCTCCTCGCCCTCCAAGTACGGGGTGGTGCAGCTGCGGCAGGGCCGGATTACGGCCATCGTGGAAAAGCCCCCTCAGGCGGAAACCAATCTCATCTCCACCGGCATATACCGGTTCCAGCCCTCCATTTTTTCCCGCATCGAAGACCTCCTTCAGGAGGGAAAACCCCACCTCACTGACGTGGTATGCCAGCAGGCACAGAACGGAGAGCAGGTGGGCGCAGTCACCGGCACCGGCACCTGGATGGACGTGGTGTATCCGTGGGACATGCTGCAGGTCAACGCGCAGGCCCTGCGGGCGGCGGCCCCCCGGCGCGCCGGCACCCTGGAGGACCCGGTGACCATTCGGGGCAACGTCCGTATCGGCGACCACACCGTCATCCGGTCCGGGAGCTACATCGTGGGGCCGGCGGTCATCGGCGAGGGATGCGAAATCGGCCCCCACGTATGCATTTTCCCGGGCACCAGCATAGGCGACAACGTGGTCATCTATCCCTACACCGACGTGCGCTTCTCGGTGGTTATGGCCGGGGTCACCATCGGCTCGCATACCCATGTTTCCCACTCCGTCATTGGAGCCGGCACCGCCATGGGCTCCCATTTCACCGCCCGTCACGGCACCGGATTTATGGAGGTGGAGAACGTGCTGCACACGGTGGGCGATGCTGGGGTCTTCATCGGTGACGACTGCACCGTCGACGACCAGGTGACCGTGGAGCCGGCCGTGGCCATCGGCCACCGCTCCCACCTGGGCTCCGGCGCCGTGGTGAGAAAAACGCTTCCCCCGGAGAGCAATGTGATGTGATGTGCGGCATAATCGGGTACACCGGTTTTCGGGAGGCCTCCGCCGTGGTCATGGAGTGTCTGCAGCGGCTGGAATACCGCGGCTATGACTCGGCGGGACTGGCCGTGGTGGGGGGCCAACTGCACCTGTTCAAAAAAGTGGGTACCATCGGCGACCTGGCCGCCGACGTACCGGACATGCAGGGCGGCACGGCCATCGGCCACACCCGGTGGGCGACACACGGCGAGGTGACCCTGGCCAATGCCCACCCCCACACCGACTGCCGCCGGGAAATAGCGGTGGCCCACAACGGAATCATAGAGAACTTCCAGAAGCTCCGCCAAGAGCTGCAGAGAGCCGGCCACACCTTTGCATCGGAGACGGACACCGAGGTGGTGGCCCACCTCATCGAGGATGCCTACGAGGGCAGCCTCCCCCAGGCGGTGGCCGCCGCCCTGAAAAAAATCGAGGGTTCCTACGCTCTGGTGGCGGTGGCCAGAGAGGAGCCCGGCCTCATGGTGGCGGCCCGCCGGGAAAGCCCCCTGGTGGTGGGCATGGGGGACCGGGAGCAGTTCGTGGCCTCCGACGTGCCCGCCTTCCTGCCGTTCACCAAGCGGGTCATCTACGTGGAGGACGGCGACCTGGTGGTGGTGCGCCCCGACTCGGTGCAGATTCTGGACCCGGCGGGCCGCCAGGCGGACAGGGAGGAGTGCCTTATCACCTGGGACGTGGAGGACGCACAGAAGGCGGGCTACGAGCACTTCATGCTCAAGGAGATACACGAGCAGCCCACCTCCATCGCTCACACCCTAAGGGGACGGCTGTCTGAAATAGAGCCCCAGGTGCTCCTGGAGGAGGCAGACCTGGGGGAGACAGACTCCCTGGCCATCGTGGCCTGCGGCACGTCCTACTACGCCGGCATGGTGGGGGCCTACATCATGGAGCAGCTGGCGTCCATACCCGTTGCCACGGCCCTGTCCTCCGAATACCGCTACTTCGGCCAGAAGAGGGGCACCGTCATCGGGGTGACCCAGTCCGGTGAAACCGCGGACACCCTGGGGGCGCTGCGGGCGGCTCAGAGACACGGATGCCGGACCATGGCCATCACCAACGTGGCGGGGAGCACCGCCACCCGGATAGCCGACGCCACCATTCTGACCAGATGCGGCCCGGAGATAGGAGTGGCGGCCACCAAGACCTTCACCTCGCAGGTGGCCGTGCTGGTCCTGCTGGCCCTCAAGATGGGTCTGAGCAGCGGAGCCCTGCAGACCGACGCCGTGCGGGGCTACGTGTCGGCCCTCCGCCACCTCCCCTCCGCCGTCACCAGGGTCCTGGACCGGGAAGAGCACCTCCGGCAGGTGGCCCAGACTCTGGCCTCCTCCCGCCACCTGTTCTTCATCGGCCGGGGCATCCACCATCCCCTGGCCCTGGAGGGAGCACTGAAAATGAAGGAGATATCCTACCTCCACGCAGAGGGCTTCGCCGCCGGAGAGCTCAAACACGGCCCCTTCGCCCTGCTCACGCCGGAGACCCCGGTCATCGCCCTGGTGGACGACGACCCGGTCAGAGATAAGATGCTCACCAACATCGGGGAGATAAAGGCCCGGAAATCCCCGGTCATAGCCGTCGCCCCGGACCACGACGCCGAGATAGAGGCCTTTGTGGACGGGGTTATTCGCGTTCCCTCCCTCCCTCCTCCGCTCTCCTGTTTCCCCACGGTGGTGGCCCTGCAGCTGCTGGCCTATCACGTGGCCCGGGAGCGGGGATGTTCCATCGACAAACCGCGCAATTTAGCCAAGTCGGTAACCGTGGAGTGACAGCATGCTGTTCGGCACATCGGGAATAAGAGGTCTGGCCAATCAGGACATAACGCCCCAGCTGGCGCTGCAGGTGGGCCGCGCCTGCGGGGCTCTGTACGGCAGCGTAGCGGTGGGCCGCGACCCCCGGACCACCAGCCACCTGCTGCACCGGGCGGCGGTGTCCGGTGTCCTGTCCACGGGGGCGGAGGTCACCGACGTGGGCCTGGTGTCCACGCCCACCCTGTCCCAGGCCGCCGGAAGACACGGCGCCGGCATCATGGTCACCGCCTCCCACAACCCGCCCCGGTACAACGGCCTCAAGCTGTTCAACCCGGACGGCAGCGGCTTCTCCCTCCGGCAGTCGGCCCAGGTGGAAGACCACTTTGCCGCCCCCCTCGCCCCCTGGCACGCCGTGGGCCGATGCCGACGCTACGAGGCAGCAGTGGACGACCACCTGGATGCCATCAGGGACGCCCTTCCCCCATCGCCCTCTCCCCTCACGGTGGTGGTGGACTGCGCCAACGGGGCCACGGGAGCCATCACCCCCTACCTGCTGGAGCAGATGGGCTGCCGGGTGATTGCCCTCAACGCCCAGCCCGACGGTTTTTTTCCGGCTCATGACCCTGAGCCCACCCCGGAGAATCTCGCCCAGCTGCGGGCGGTGGTGACCGCAGCCCGTGCCCACCTGGGCATCGCCCACGACTGCGACGGAGACCGCATGGTGGCCGTGGACGACAGGGGCAGGGTCATACCCGGCGATGCCCTCCTGGCGGTGCTGGCCCGGCAGGTGGACGCCCGCACCGTGGTGGTGCCGGTAAACGCCTCCCTCCTCATCGACGACGCCCTGCCCCAGGCCCGGGTGGAGCGGACCCGGGTGGGGGACATATTTGTGTCCCAGAGGCTGAAGGAAAACGGGGGGGATGTCGGCGGAGAGCCCTCGGGCACCTACGTTTTTCCCTCCTTTTCCTACTGTCCGGACGGGGTCTATGCAGCTGCCCTGGCCGTGCAGGTGGCCGCCCAGAGAAACCTGGCGGCGGAAATCGACGGGCTTCCCCGGTACCACACGCTGCGGGGGTCTCTGCCCGCAGCACGGGAAACCCTGGAGGCCGGCATGCGGGAGGTGACGGAGAACCTGGCCGGGTGGGAGCACACCGCCCTGCACACCATGGACGGGGTGCGCGTGGACAGCCACCGCGGCTGGGTGCTGGTCCGGCCGTCGGGAACGGAGCCCCGGGTGCGGGTCACCGTGGAGGCCCGGCGGCGGGAGGAGGCGGAGGCCCTGTGGGAGAACGTCATGAGCATGGTCAAGAGGTGTTTTGCATGAAAGCGGTTATGCTGGCCGCCGGGGAGGGAAAGCGGATGCGCCCCCTCACCCATACCCGGCCCAAGGTGATGCTGCCCATCGCCAATCGGCCCCTGCTGGAATGGAACCTGGTGCACGCTCGGGAGGCAGGCATCCGGGAATTCGTGATGGTGGTGGGATACAAAAGCGAGATGGTGCGAAACTATTTTGGCGACGGCGGACAGTGGGACGTGGACATCGCCTACGTCAACCAGGGAAGACCCCGGGGCACGGCCCACGCCGTGGGCCTGGTGAAGCCCTTCGTGGACGACTTCTTGGTGCTCAGCGGGGACACCGTGGTGGGGAGCAGCGACCTGGCGGCCCTCGTGAAACAGGAGCAGGCCATGGGGGTGGTGGAGGTGGCCGATGCCCGTGAATACGGCAGCGTGGAGCTGCGGGAGGGACGGGTCGTCGCCATCTACGAGAAAATGCGCCGTCCCCCCTCCCCGGTGGTCAACGCCGGCTGCTACCGCCTCACCCCCCGGATATTCGAGTGCATTGACCGGACCCGGCCCTCTCCCCGGGGCGAATACGAGCTTACCGACTCCCTTACCCTGCTGGCCGCCCAGGAGGAGATAGCCGCCGTGTTTCTGGACAGATGGCGGGACGTGGGCTACCCCTGGGACCTGCTGGATGCCAACCGGGAGGTGCTGGAAGGGCTGGAGCCGGCGGTCCAGGGGGAGATAGAGGAGGGGGTATACATCCGGGGGCCGGTGGCCATCGGCGAGGGAACCACGGTGATGAGCGGAAGTTACATCGAGGGACCGGTGGTCATCGGCGCCGATTGCACGATCGGGCCCCACTGCTACCTCCGTCCGGCCACCAGCATCGGCAGCCACTGCCACGTGGGCAGCGCCTGCGAGGTAAAAAACACCATCCTCATGGACAACAGCAACATCCCCCATCAGAACT
>Ga0209164_1000361_pt1 | contig 118086 bp, 92 predicted proteins | sample MTBNYHSulfiMetaG_FD_187458 | JGI IMG/M metagenome (GOLD analysis project Ga0209164, IMG submission 187458) | Enrichment culture microbial communities from rom New York Harbor, USA that are MTBE-degrading - MTBE-NYH (New York Harbor Sulfidogenic)... | ecosystem: Environmental > Aquatic > Marine...
CCGACCGGGTCGAGGTGATCATGATCGGCGACCGCCTGGTGGATGTGGCGCATGCCTTGGGCGCGGTGCCGGCGGCCATGTCGGTGCGATGCGAAATGTGGCCCATGTGTGCAACGCTGAAGTCGACTAGCCAGGTGCTGGGTTGCCCCAGTTGTCTGTCCAAAAAAAAGGCTGCGCCCCTGTTCGCATTCGCCGAGCGGGCGGGGATCCAGCGGGTATTGATCGAGCGGAGCGATCCGTTTTGCACTTATATGCCCAACGTGCGGCTTGAAAAATTCGGATCTTTGCTCCAGGAAAAGGGGTTGATCGTCGAAGTCATCGATTTCACACAGGGGTTGGACGTGGCGGTCCGGCAAGCGGCCAAGGCCCTGGGCCGAATGGAAAGGGCAGAAGAGGTTCTGGCGTCCTACGATAAGGCCATGAGCCAGGCCAAGGAAAAAATCGCCGGCAGGCGATATGCCGGCAAAGTGGTCATTATCAACGGCGTCTACCAGGCGGCAACGGGCAAAACCTTTTTGCGCATCGAAGCGCCCGGCGGCTATGCCGACCGTTTCCTGCTCTCCGCCATGGGGAGCCGGAATGTCGGCGATGCGTGTCTGGCCGCAAAAAAATCGCCGTCCAAGGGGCATTATGCCATTCGAAAACTCGATGGCCTGCTTCGAGCGGCACCCGATGCCATTGTGATGACCGGCGATGCCGTTGCGGTGCAACGCGCGATCGCGGCAGCGCTGAAAGAGAAGCCTGTGCTGATGGATGTCCCGGCCATAAAGAACCACGCTATATACAGTCTGCCGGCGTATGTCGATGCCAGCGTGATCGAGTATCCATTGATCCTGGTGCGGTGGGCCGATGCCCTGGCCGCATTCTAATTGGTCGCGGGCAAAAATACAGTGACGCATCGAGAGGGTCGGGGCCCCCTTGTCGCCTCAGCCCATACCAAAGGCGCGGGGGGGAGGGCGGCGTCTTGAATCCGACCGGTAATGAAAAAATGGGTTGACAAATTGAAGGCCGTTTTTTAGTAAATGATTTCATAAATAGGTTACCGAAACATACTTAGATAGCTCTTACGTTTTTCGGCCGGTTTTCGGCGCGAAATTAAGTGAAGGCGCATCGGATCGTGCATTGGCACGGCCGATTGCGCCTTTTTTGTTCGAGAAAAGGATACCTTCAACCATGAGACCATCGAAAATAAAACCGGCCCTGGCGCAATTGATCAGCATCGGCCAACCGGTCTTTCTCTGGGGGCCGCCCGGCGTCGGGAAAAGCCAGGTGGTCGCCCAAACCGCTGAAGAATTGAATCTGGGTTTGATCGACATCCGAGCCTTGCTGCTGGATCCGGTGGATCTTCGCGGGCTGCCCCACATCAGCGATGGACGGGCCTGCTGGTGCCCCCCCGACTTTCTGCCTCGCGATGGCAAGGGGGTGCTTTTTCTGGACGAACTCAACGCAGCGCCGCCGTTGGTGCAGGCGGCATGCTATCAACTGGTGCTCGACCGTTGTTTGGGAGAATACCGGCTGCCCGATGGATGGCAGATGATTGGCGCCGGTAATCGCGAGAACGACCGGGCAGTCACCTACCGCATGCCGTCGGCCCTGGCAAACCGTTTCGTGCACATCGATTTCGATGTCGATGCGGACGATTGGCAGGCGTGGGCGCTTGACAACGGCATTGCTCTGGAAGTTGCCGCCTTTTTACGGTTCCGTCCGAGCCTGTTGTATGCTTTCGATCCCCAAAAGGATGAAAAGGCATTTCCAACACCCCGCTCATGGGAGTTCGTATCCCGCATCGTGGAGATGCATCCGTCCGCGCCGCCGGACCTGGAGTTGGTGGCCGGGACGGTCGGGGAAGGGGCGGCCTCTGAATTTTGCGGCTATTTACGCATATTTCGAAACCTGCCCGATCCGGATCAACTGTTGGCATCCCCCGAAACAGCCGTGGTCCCCGAAGATCCGGCTACTCTCTATGCGATTTGCGAGCTGTTGTCCGTTAAGGCGGATATCCAGAACCTGCCCCGGATTCTCTCTTATGCCAAGCGGTTGCCGTCCGAATTCAGTGTCCTGCTGGTCCGCGATGCCGTCCGTGCCGACCAGACGCTGATCCAGACGCAAGCGTTCAATGAATGGGCGGCCGAATATGCCGATGTGTTGTTATGACCATGAGCCTGGACCGGGTCGCCTTCCGCAAAATCGTCCGGGCCCGTTCGCAACTGGTCCTGGCGCACCCTTTTTTCGGGCAGCTTTCGCTTCGCATGCAGCCGAGGGAGGACCTCGCCTGCGAGACCGCTTGGGCCGATGGCCGGACGCTGGCCTATAATCCGCATTATATCCGGCTGCTGCCTGAAGAAAAGGTCAAGGGACTGGTGGGACATGTGGTGCTTCATACGGCTTGTGGCCACCATTTGCGCCGCAAGAACCGACATCCGCAATGGTGGAACATGGCCTGCGACTATGCCATCAATTGGATGCTGATTGAAGCCGGCTTCTCATTGCCGGAAGGTTATCTCGACGATCCCCGGCTGAGGGGCAAAAGCGCCGACGATATTTATGCCCGAATCTTCGATGGCCAATCCCGGAACAGGTCGCCGGATCGACACCGCCAGGCAAAGGAACAAGATGGATTCGAACCGTCTCGGCCGGAACCTGACGACGAAAAGGGCGATCCGGGAGGCGGCGCACCGCAGCGCGCTGATGAACTGGGGGAGGACCTCCTGCGCCCTGGGCCGCCCGAGGCTCCCGACGCCCGGACGGACCGTTTCGAAGACAAACGCCAAGGACAGAGCGACCCCGGAAAGACCGGTGAAGTTCGTGACGCCCCACTTCCGGAGGGTGGCGCCTCCGCCGCAGAGGACAATCCGGCTGAAAACGAATGGCGTATTGCCCTGGCACAGGTCGTCAACCAGACCAAATCCATGGGCGACCTGCCCGCCGGGTTGAGCCGACTCATCCATGACCTGCTCCACCCCAAGCTGGATTGGCGTCACCTGTTGGGCCGTTTCATCCAGGCATCGGCCCGGCACGATTACGCCTGGATGCCGCCCAATCGCCGTTATCTTCACCGGGGGATTTACCTGCCCTCCATGCGTAGCGATGATTTGCCGGAAATGGTGGTGGCCGTCGACACCTCCGGCAGCATTACCGGCGGCGAATTGGATCAGTTCGCGGCCGAGTTGGGCGCCATCCTCGAGACCAGTGCATTGATCGTGCATTTGCTCTACTGTGATACACGGGTGGCCCGCGTCGAGACATTCGGACGTCAGGACCTGCCGTTGGCATTGCGGCCGGTCGGCGGTGGCGGGACCGATTTCCGGCCGGCTTTCGAATGGGTCACAGAACAGGGCATTCTGCCGCGATGCCTGGTCTATCTCACCGATCTTGAATGCACCCGCTACCCCAGTGAACCCGGGTATCCCGTGCTTTGGATACATACCGTCGGCATGCCGGTTCATCCCCCGTTTGGGGAGGCGATCCACCTGGCATGAGGATGAAGAGTGACAAGAAACGACAGTGGAGAAAGCCGTATGAAAATCGAATGGAAGATCAAAAAGGAAGCGGGGCATCTTCGTCCCTGGCTCTCCTACCGGTTGGTTCTGGAGCCCTTCGAGATCAGGCTGGCCGTTCCCATGGTTCGCATCACCAGCACGATCCCCAAGCCGCCGGATGCATGGCAACGCCATGTCCATCCGGGCACGGCCGAAACCAAAGATGGATGGGCCCCGGAAGCCTTTTACGAGATAGTTACACCGAGCCACCAGACCGGCTGTCATCGGGAAGCCATTTCTCTTCCCATGCGTACTTCCGGGAAGTACCCGGAGGTCGAAGCATCCTTTATGGCGTTACGCGACGTTTATGAGGCGGCCTTGATGGCGGCTTACCGCAATGCCGCTTTCGAAGTACGCGAAACCCTGAGTTTAAGTGACCGCGCGAAACGGGCCATTGCTCCGGGCGTTGTCGCCTACCAACTGTTGAATTGCTGCGAATCCGGGTCATGATGTTTCGCATGGAAGAGCGTTCGAACAATACACCAACCGACATCTCCTTTACCATGGGAAGCCGCCCATCAGCAGCACAGCACCCAATCCGGTGATGCAGGCGGCTCCGCCCAGAGTGAAAAACGCGTGGGTGATCCTGAAAAGGCGCCGGTGGCTTTCCGCCATAACGAGAAAGCGCCCCTTCAGGCCAATGGCGAGCAGGGAGAACAGTGCGGTGGTGATGGACATGCCGGCGGCGATGGAGACCATGGCGGCCAGCCCGGCGGGCAGGATCCCCAGCGTCAGCGAGAAAAGCAGAATCGTGGCCGCCCCGGGGCAAGGCACGATGCCGACGGCCAGGGCCGTGAAGAGGAGGCCGCGCATGTCCGCAGGTTGGGTAATGTCTTTGTGTCCCCGGACCTGGCCGGACCGCAGCTGCTGCAGGCTGCGGACGAGGAGGAACATCCCCAGGCCGGTCAACAGCGCGTAACTGATCCGTTCCAGAACGGCGCCTGCGTTTTCGAGGGCCATGGCACCGGATGTTTTCAGGATATAGGCCCCCGCGAGGACGAGCGCGGCGCCCGAAAACACGTGCACCACCATGGTCATGGCACTCAAGAGCAGTCCGCTCCGTATGGTGCCCGGCCGATTGAGGAAATAGGCGCAGGCGTATATTTTGCCGTGTCCGGGTCCGAGGGCGTGCACCACGCCATAGGCCAGGGAGAACAGCATGAACAACTGAAACGACCGGCCCAGGGGATATCGTTCAATGTCCCGGGCCAGGCGGACCATGCGTTGCCGGATCGCCTGTTGCGCCATGGCGATGTTCTGCATGACCGGGTGAAGAAAGGCGGGGTGTCCGGCCGATGATTTTTCGACCTGCGATGGCCCGGTCTTATCTCCGGAAATGAACGGATTGCGCGCCGCCAGGGCCGGATTGCCGCCTTCCGGCGCCAGGACCGGCATGGCGATGAGAAGCAGGGTCAGCAAGGTGATGCGCCGGAAGGTCATCGCGGTTCGAACTCGAGGACAAAGGTTTGGGGAACAATCTGGCCATAGAAATAGGCCATATCGTGCGCGTCCTCGACTCGGGAGGCGAGCTTGAAATGATCGGTGTCGCCTGTGATGGGGATTTTGCCTGAAAATTTTTCGATGCCCGCAGCCCGGGCGAATCGCTCGAAGTCTTCGGGGCGGGCCGGCGCGTCCCGATTGGCGAACATCGGGTCTCTCGAGGGATCGATGTCGGTGTTTCGTTCCGCCGCGTAAGCGACGTAAGTGTAGAAAGAGTCGTCATAGACCGCCACCTTGACCTGCTGGCGCTGGCCCGGTACGGCCGTCACCGGACAGGGAACCCGAAAGTCGTAGATGAGGCGGTGATCTTTCAGTTCGGCGGAAAAATCGGTGATCGCTCGGACCGGGAAGGGGCGGCCGTTGACCCGAACGGCCGTGAAATAGCCAAATTCCCTGAGACTGTTCACGGAAAGATCCCGCAACGATTGCATTTCTTCCGGTGACAAGATGCCGTCGCGGTTTCGATCGACCACATCCAGGACCGACACCGTCGTCATTTCGTCAAGGACCCAACGTTGGCGAAAACCGGCCAACCCCTGTGCGTCCATGAAAAACGAGAAGGTGCATGACACGAAGGCATGGGGATGGGCAAAGGCGGCATGGCCGGCAAGGCAGCGCCAGGCCAGAAAAACAAGCAAGAGCATTTTGCAGGTAGTCGTGTTCGTGCCTTCTCGTTTCATGCGGTCACCTTCTGCGCTTTTTCAGGATCCCTTGGCGTAGTGAGTCTCTCACAACGGGATCTATGATCGCGCCGCTTTTTACCGTGAATGCGCCGGATTCGTTCTCCGCATTCGCGATCAAATCCCCGGACGAATCGGCGATGCGCAGATTGAGATAGGTGAGTGCCGAGTTGACGGCCGTCGCCGTTAGGCCGCCGGGGCTCGTCTTCACATCGACGGTCGCTTGGGCCCAGGCCGCGGCGATAAAAGTAGTGACAAGAAACACCAGGGCAACTCCGGTGGCGGGCAGACTGCGGTGGAAAAATTTCTGGGAATACGATCGGCAGCTGGCGTTCATGACAATCCTCCAAGCGTAAGAGCCGCTCCCTGGCAAGGCGAACGAGAACGAAACGCTGAAATTTACAGATAATGCTGCGCCATGTCAATTCAAAGAGGAGTGGTCTGCAGGATCCGGAGAATGCCTTGACAAATGCTTCCCAGACTAATAGTTAGAAAGCACTAAATTAATAAGGAAGCTCTTTTTTAATTGCGAATCCATCCAGAATCAGACCTGATTGCGTCCGACCGCCGGATTTCCCATGGAGGTAGTTTGATCGACAACACAATTGAAATGACGGTTTCGAAAGCATACAGTTCCCAAAATCAATATTGGTGGCGCCTGAGCCGGGACCTGGGAAGGGGCTATATCCGACGCAGCCGGTTGGAAGATGGGTTTTTCATGACCCACAGTTTTCTTCATTCATCCCGCCCCCTGCGTTCCCATTTTGATGAAGGGGGACCTTGGGCGGCGTTCGTGTTTATGATCGGCGGATTAACCCGGGTTCGTTCAGGGGCGGCTGGTTCGTGGGTGGAGATGCGACGGGGAGAGAACTACGCGTTCATCAGCCGCGGCGACGCCATCCAGCGGGAGACCCCGGCTTGCCAGGATATGGAGGCGCTGGTGGTCAAGATCGATCTCGATTATATGTCCACTCTTTGCGACGATCTGGAGGCGGTCGCGCCGGATGCGCTGAAACGGCCTGGCGCCATGTTGGCGCGGCCCGGTTCCCCAAGCATGCGGAGCACGTTAGAAAGGATTCGGCGCAATCGCTGCCAGACCAGGACGGAGCGCCTCCTGGCCCATGCCCATGCCATCGAGTTGATTCGCTCCCAGTTCCTGGACGAAAGAGGCTTATCGTACCGCAGGGAGACCGACAGGATTCGCGAGCTTGGGGCCTTTATCACCGAAAACGCCGTACACGAGCACCGGCTGCAGGAGCTGGCGCAGATGGCGGCCATGAATCGTACCAAGCTCAATCGCCTGTTCAAGGAGGTGCATGGTTGTACGGTGTTCGAATACATCCGACGCGCAAAGCTGCGCCAGGCGGAATATTGGCTGAGGCACAGCGACATGGACATCACCGCCATCGCCCATGCGGCCGGTTTTTGTTCATCCAGCCATTTCAGCCGCTGTTTTCGCAGTGCGCACGGGGTGCCACCCAAATGTTTTCGTTCGCAAGGTTGACGGCACCGTCCGTCAACGGCTTTGATGGGTTCTATATGCTGATGGTACGATCGGTCAGTGATTCCAAATCGGCCGGGTGATGGGACACGAGCAGACCGGAAATCCCATTCTCACGGATCTGACATCTGATCAGGGCGGTGAGGTGCCGGCGCAGTTTGTCATCCAATGCGCTGAACGGCTCATCGAGCAGCAGCAGATCCGGCCGGCAGGCCAGTGCCCGGGCGATGCCGACGCGCTGGGCCATGCCCCCGGAGAGACGGGCCGGCCTGTAGTCGGCAAATGTTTCCAGTTGCACTTGCCGGAGGCCCTCCCTGGCTCGTTCGCGGGCCGCAGTTTTGCTCATCCGGCCGATGAGGGGCAGGGCCACGTTTTCGATCGCACTCAACCAGGGTAGTAAGCGGGTGTCCTGAAACACATATGCCGTTCGCCGGAAGGTGGATATCACCCGGCCGCGGTACCCGGTTTCCAGACCGGCAATGATGCGTAAAAGGGTCGTTTTGCCGCTTCCGCTTTTTCCGGTCAAACCGAACACTTCTCCTGTTTCGAGCACGAGTTTGAAGCCATTGAAAAGGCGATGGCCGCCGAAGCTCAGGCACAAATCGCTGATGGTCAAGGCGGGATCAGCCATGCAACCACCGGAAAAGCACTTTTCTGATCGTCAGTTCGACCCCCCAGACAAAGAGCAGGCACAGCAGCACGCAGCCATAGAGATCGGGCATGTTCAGGCGGGCGCGGGAGATCCCCAGGACAAACCCCAGGCCGTTGTCGGCGCCCAGTACTTCGGCCATGATGACCAGGCGCAGGCTGTTGCCGGTGACGAGGACCAATGAGGAGGCGAGGGCGGCGCCCAGCATCGGCATGTAGATGGCGCGCAGGCGCAGGGTCGCCGGCAACTGATAGACGGCCGCCATCTCCAGGTAGGTGCGGTCGCATTGGCGTATGCCTTCGGCCACGTTGAGGTAGACCACGGGAATGATGAACACCGCCCCGAGGAAAACCGCCATGGCGCTGCCCAAACCGAACCAGATCATGGCGAGAACGGCGGCGACGATGCCGGGTATGCCGGTGATCACCCGGCGCAGGGGTTCGAGGAACGCCAATACCGCCGGAAAAAAGCCGGCTGCAAGGCCGAGGAAAAAGCCGCTCAAGCTGCCCAGCGCCAGCGAAAGCAGCACCCGCCACAGGGTTGCGGCCGTGTGCTGGAGGAAAAATTGGCCGTCGATCAGCATTTTCCAGGCCGCCCCGATCGCATCGACCGGCGATGCCATGACCAGGGGGGACACCCGGAGGGATAAAAAATGCCAGAGGCCGATCAGTGCGGCGGTGCCGGCCACAGAGAGCTCAACGTCTTTCATCGGACACATGCGCCATCATGGTGAAAAACCGCTGGAGTTCGGGTGCCATTTCCGATGCCGGGTGGATTCGAACGCCGGCATCGACAAGAAAGCTGCAAATGTGATCTTCAGAAAAGACGGGGAAGTGCTTGGTGAACAGCCGCGCGCCTCTTTGTGGTCGGTTCCGGCACCCTTCCGCATAGACGGGGAAGTTCGATTTGAAGCACCGGGTCGCCTGGTCATTCGCGCCCACGGCGACGATGAGACTCAACAGCAGCGGCGGCCCGCCGGGATTTCTACGGCGCCAGGCGGTTTCCAGGTTCAAGGCATAATGGAGGGCCGTTGTCCTGTGGGTGCGCCGGGATTGATCCACCATCATCGCCGCAATCGGTTCGGGGACCGCGGCGTAATCGGCCCGGCCGGTCATGACCAGTTGGGCCGAGGCGATCACGCCGCCCGCCGAGACGATGGAAACGTCATTCATGCCGATGGAACCTCCGCGAAGCAGCATACCCAGCATCAATTCCGGCATGTCTCCCCGGAACGGCAGTGCGATCCGTTGGCCGCGAAGGTCCTCCAGGCCGATGTCGGACCGCCGGCCGATCAGGCGCAGGGGGCTGCCCTCGACAACGAACAACAGCTCGATATCATTGCGCCGTTGGGACAAGCGCCTGTATTCCAGGGTGCTGACGACCACGAAATCGGCTCGGCCGGATGTCAGCATGGCCCGGTACTGGTCGGGGTTGCGCCAGGCGACGAATTCGGTTTTTCTACCCATGGAGCCGAACAGGTCATCGCTTGCCATGAGCATCATCGGGCAGCTTTCGAACAAGGGACCGCCGAGCAGGATGACCGGCTGATCGGCGTCCAGGCCGGCCACGGCACCGCCGAGGCCTGCAAGCCAAATCCAGCCGGCAATGCAGGCCAGCGTCGCGCGCCAGGTCATGGCCGGACCCCCACGATCAGGTCGGTATTGCCGCCCAGCGCATCCAGATTGTGCAGCGCCTCGATCCGCAGGCCGGCTCCTGTGATGGCGTTTTCCAACTCCCCGCGCTCGAAGGAGACATCCGAGCCCCGCAGTGCCACCCCGATGCGGCTCAGGACCACTTCGGGCGGGGCGGTTCGTTCGTTGTACAACCCCTCGTGCATGCACAGGAGAATCCCTTTCGGGTTCATGGATGTGGCGATCGCGCGCATCAAAGCGGCGATGTCGTCCGCATAGTAAAGAGAGCGTCCGGCAATCACCAGATCATACCCGCCGCCGAGGCTGTCGCGGTTATAGTCCCCGGCCCTGAAGCGCACCCTGGGGGGCTCCAGCTGCATGGCTTCAGCGAGGCGGCGGGCCTGTTCGACCACCGCAGGCAGGTCGAACAAGACACCGCGCATGTGGGTGAAGACCTGCAGCACGGTGAAGCCGATATAACCGGGACCGCCGCCCAGATCGATCAGATCGCGGCACTCCGAGATATGTGCCATGGCGTGCAGGCGGGCGAGGATGTGAGGCGCTATGGCTTTTTGGAAATCGGTTAGATGCGCTGCGGCCTGCGCCCAGACGGTCTCATCCGCGAGGCGGAAGAGATCATGGGTTTCGGGTTGGAGCAGCTCTTGGAGCCGGTCCAGGTGTTGAAGCCGCATCCGGCTCAGGGCCAGGAATACACGGCCCTGGTATTGCTCTCCATCCGATACCAGGTAGCGCTCCGCCATGCCGGTGTTGCGATACCGGGCCATGAATTTGTGCAGGTATCCACAGGCAACCAGGCCGTCGAGGTACAAGGCGGTGCGTTGCGCGTCGGTGTTCAACTGATCTGCGATGCGCGCTGCAGCGGTCCAATCGTGCAATAGGTCGAAGATCCGGACCTGGACGGCATGGTGCAGCAGGTGCCAGCGGACAGGGCCGTTGATTTCATTCAAAAGTGTTTCCGGGGTGGGTGACATGGTTAGAACCTGTAATCGAGTTTTAGGGCGACGATTCTTGGGGCGGCGTCCTCGACCACCGGCTGGAGCCCCCAATAGGTGGCCGATTCGGCATAATGGTGGTCGAAAAGATTTTTGCACCAGAGCGTCAGGGTATAGTGATCGGACAGATAGCCAACACTGAGGTTCACGGTCTCCGTTGCGTTTTCTTTCAGGGTGTTGGCGCCGTCATGGTAGAAACTGCCGGTTGCTGTGATGTCGCCCCTGCCGAACAGGCCGCTGTCGTGCAAATATGAGATGCCGGCGGCGGCGGTATACCGCGGGACATAAGGGAGCCGGTTTCCGGCATAGTCATAATCTTCGTCTGACCAAGATTGTGCCTCGGCCTGGGTCCATCCGCCGTTGAGAAACAGTTCGAGACCCTGAAGGGGCCGGGTCACCCATTCCACTTCCGCACCGTAGGCGTAGGCGCGGCCAGCGTTGTCGATCTTCATGGCGCCCATCTCTCCGGCCACACTGCGGGTAATCTGTTTATCGTCCATGGCAACATAGAAGAGCGCTGCGGCCAGGCGGTGCCGCCCATTCGCATAAGCCTGCTTGTACCCGATTTCATAGCTGATGCTCTCTTCCGATCCGTAAAGAAGCGTCTGTTTTGATGTGGCCAGGTTGTAATTGACGCCGCCGGCAAGGTACCCTTTGGCCACCGAAAGATAGACGATGCCGTCCTCGAGCAAATATTTCCAGGAGATCTTGGGCAGCAACTGGTCAAAGATATGCTCATCGGTGAAGGTGGCATCGCCGCCGCTGGTCGTGAGCTTCATATCGGCGGACACTTCCGTGCGTTCCGCCCTCAAGCCCAGATCGATGCTGTTGTTTTCTGTTACGGGCAGGGTGTACTGGCCGAAAAGAGCAAACGTTTCGGTGATGATATCTGATGTTCGGCGCTGGCCGACTCCGGTTTTTTCAAACAGGACATCGCTGTCCTGGCGGGCGATATAGACCCCGGCCAGCCAGCGGCCGCTGGTGGATTGCAGCCGCAATTCTTCATTGACGGTTCGATCGTCCAGATCGAAAAGGGCCAGGCCCGTGTCCGCCGGTGTGCCGTCGAAATCCTTTGCAAAATCCCGTTCGTAGAGAGTGAACCCGGTGATGGAGTGCAAGCTCAAGCCGGAATTCAGGTCGGCCTCCACAGCGAGGCTGGTGACGGCGCCGCTGTAAGACTGGTCGTAACGATCATTGTAATTGATATGGTAGCGCGGCGTGGCGGCTGGCCCACTGCTGTAGCGGAATTTCCCCTTGGCGTCATCGGCCTCCAGGTACAACGCGGCCAAATTGATCTCCAGCCGCGTCGTGGGAGTGTGGCGCAGTTTAAAGTGAAAGTCATGCCGATCGTATTGCCCGGCCTTATCATCTTGATTATAGAGGTTTTCAAAACAACCATCGGTCCGGTTCACGACGGCCGACGCCCCGATATAGAGTTTGTCCCTGATCAACGGTCCCCGCAAAGACGCGCCCAGCCGGGTGCCGGCAGGCGTGTCGTCCGTATCGTACAGGTAGTACTCGGCGGTGGCCGCCGCCTGGATGAGGTTGTCCGGCCTGGCGGTAATGATGTTGATTACTCCCGATTCAGTGTTGCTGCCGTAAAGGGTGCCTTGGGGGCCTTTGAGGATTTCGACCCGTTCTACGGCCAGCAATTCGGGTTGTTGCATGAACACCGTAGGCAGGGCGACGCCGTCGATAAAGATGCCGGCCGGACCGGCCAGGGTGGCGGTGAACGGCGCAATACCCCGAATCACGGTAGCATTGCCTGCATTGTCCGCTTTGATGTGCACGTTGCCGGCATATTGCGACAGGTCCTTGAGCGTATGGATGTTTCGGTCGTACAGGGCTTCCCCGGAAAAGGCATCCATGCCGACCGGCGCCCGGGTCTCCTCCTGGTTGAATTTCTGGGCGGTGACCACCATGGTGCCGGTATCCACCGGCTTCGACTCGTCGGCCAGGGCAGCCATGGTGGCCAGCAGCAAAACCGAGGTCAAAAGGCATATGCGTTTCTTCAAGGTTGCCTCCTTTCTGGTGGGGCCGTTTTAGACAGATCAAGAGCGGTAACGCTATCACGCCGTGCACAAAATAATGGCATTTGCCGCATCATCGATGTCCCCCTGGAAACTCCGGTGCAAGATGTGGGGAAATTATTGTTAAAAAAGCGACAAAATTTTCTTGACGCATTGGTTAAGAAGGTTTACTAAAAGATCATTATGGAAACTAAAGAAGAATTGATCAAAGCCACTATCCAGGAACTTCTGCGTATTGCAAAAAAGTATTCGCGCATCGAGGGATTACCCGTTCCCGTTGATGGGGGCATAGAGATTACCACCGCAGAGGCCCATACCATCCAGGCTGTTGGTGAGGGCGAGCAGATGAGGGTTCTGGATATTGCGGTACACTTCGGCATCAGCAAAAGCGCGGCCTCCCAGATGGTTGCGAAATTAATTAAAAAAGGCTTTTTGGAAAAGAGGCAATCCCCTCACAATAGCAAGGAATTTCCGTTATCATTGACAGAATTGGGCTGGCGGGCCTTCCGCGCTCACGAGCGGTTTCACGGAAAGGACCTGGCCGAGCTATTGAATCGCCTGAGCGCTTTTTCCCTGTCACAGATAGCGACGCTATCTGTTCTACTGGAAGCAATCGGGGGCACCATGGACGAAAGGTTGTCGGAGAAGGAAAGGTAATAATTTTTTTTGCCCTTTGGGTTAAGTTGCTTAACTAAAATAAGAGGTATAAACATGCCGAAGATAAAGAGTGCCATAATTGATTTTTCGATTAAACGCTACAGACAGGTCGCCATTGCAATAGCCCTGTTTCCTGTTTGCACCGGCGCTTTTTCCCCGCTGATCACCATCGATACGTACCCGGAAAACACACTCGATAAATCGAAATCGAACATCATCGCTATTGTGGGGGAACTATCATGCTACTGAACAAAAACACTCATAAACTCCATAAATTGACCATGGCTTTGGCGGCCTTTGCGAGCTTTTTCTTACTGGTGGGCTGCGAAAGAGAAAGTGAACGGCAAGCAATGTCGGCGCCTATCCCGGAAGTGGCCATAGTAACAATCCAAGCGGAACGGGTGGCGCTTTCCAATGAATTGCCGGGCCGTACTTCGCCCTGCCGGGTCGCCGATGTTCGTCCTCAGGTGAACGGCATCATCCAGAAGCGCCTTTTCACGGAAGGTGCTGATGTCAAGGCCGGCGACGTGCTCTACCAGATCGATTCTGCTCTATTCCGGGCGGAGCTTGACAATTCAATGGCCGCCCTCGCCAGGTCGGAGGCTGGTATGCCGGCAATACGGGCCAGAGCGGAACGCTTTCGGGAACTGCTGGCCGGCAAGGCGGTGAGCCGGCAGGACTATGACGACGCGGCAGCCGCCCAGAAACAGTCTCAGGCGGATATCCAGTACTGGAAGGCCAGGGTCGAAACGGCCCGGATTAACTTGGGATACACCTTTGTGAAGGCACCCATCTCGGGCCGCATTGGTAAATCCAACGTGACGGAAGGAGCCCTGGTGACGGCGCAACAGCCCCTGGCCCTGGCAACGATACAGCAGCTCAATCCCATGTACGTAGATGTGCCCCAATCCACTACCGAGATGTTGTGTTTGAATGAAAGGTTGGAAAAGGGCTGGATAAAGACCGATGGGGAAGACATTAGAAAGGTGAAGCTGCTTCTGAAGGATGGGGCAGAGTATCCCTTGGAGGGTACGTTGAGGTTTCGCGACGTCACGGTGGACCCGGCAACGGAATCAGTCAACCTGCGGATGGTCTTCCCAAATCCTAATTTCATTCTTCTTCCAGGCATGTATGTCCGGGTGAGGGTGCAAGAAGGAATTGTCGAGCAGGCGATCCTGGCCCCACAGCAGGGAGTGACCCGTGATCCCAAGGGAAATCCGGTTGCATTGATCGTGGACGAGGCCGGCAAGGTTCAGCAGCGGGTGCTGACGATCGACCGAGCCATCGGCGATCGATGGCTCGTTGCATCCGGACTGAATGTCGGGGAGCGCTTGATTGTCGAAGGCATGATGAATGTGCGGCCTGGAGGCGCTGTAAAGATTATTCCTTTGAAATGCCCGGCGGCGGAATTGAACTGAAGGAGGAGCGTAATGTTATCGAACTTTTTTCTAGACCGCCCGGTCTTCGCATGGGTTATCGCAGTCTTCGTGATGTTAGTCGGCGGCTTGGCTATCTACAATCTGCCCATATCCCAGTATCCCCCTATCGCCCCCCCTTCTATCGCCATTGACGCCTATTACCCCGGAGCCTCTGCCGAAACCATTGAGAACAGTGTCATCCAGATCATCGAGGAGAAGATGACCGGATTCGACAAGTTGTTGTACATGTCGGCCACCAGCGATGCGGCCGGCGCCGGGAGAATCATACTCACCTTTGCCCCTGGGACCGATCCGGACCTTGCCTGGGCCCAAGTGCAAAATAAGCTCCAGCTTGCCATGGACAGCCTACCCGACGTGGTAAAGCGCCAGGGTGTCAAGGTCAGCAAGTCGAATATAAATTGGCTCCTTGTGACCGGTTTGATCTCAGAAGACGGCAGTATGAATAGCATCGACTTAGCGGACTATGCGCAAGCTAACGTCCAAAAGCTGCTGGCGCGGGTGCCGGGGGTGGGTGAAGTGGAGGTGAATACCTACCAGTATGCCATGCGGGTCTGGCTCGATCCGGATAAAATGGCCGATTACCGACTGACCGTAGAAGATGTCGTCCAGGGTATTCAAGCTTACAACGTCGAGGTTTCCGCCGGCCAGTTCGGCGGAGAGCCGGCACTGGCCGGGCAGCGGCTGAATGCCTCTATTGTCGTTCAGAACCTGCTCAAGACTCCGGAGGAATTCGCAGCTATCCCTCTGCGCATCAATCCTGACGGCTCCATCGTGCGGGTGCGCGACGTGGGGCGAACGGAATTGGGCACCGAACGCTACGGCCGCCACCAGCTTTTCGACGGTAAGCCCGCAGCCGCTTTGATGGTCCGCCTGGCCCCCGGTGCCAATGCGATAGAAACCGCAGACGCCGTCAAGGCGAAGATGAAAGAACTGGCCAGGTACTTCCCCGCCGGGATGAAAGTCATCTATCCGTTGGATACCACTCCTTTCGTCAAGTCGGCTATCAATGAGGTTGTCAAGACCCTTCTCGAAGCAATTCTTCTTGTCTTTCTGGTGATGTATTTTTTCCTGGGAAACATGCGGGCCACCTTGATCCCAACCATCGCTGTGCCGGTAGTTATTCTGGGAACTTTTGCCGTTTTGGAATTGTTCGGGTTCTCCATAAACATGCTAACCATGTTCGCAATGGTGCTGGCAATCGGCTTACTGGTGGACGATGCCATCGTGGTGGTTGAGAACGTGGAACGGATCATGAAAGAGGAGGGGCTCCCTCCAAAAGAGGCGACCCGCAAGTCCATGGGACAAATCGCCAGCGCCTTGATCGGTATCGGGCTGATCCTCTCGGCGGTCTTCGTCCCCATGGCGTTCTTCGGTGGTTCCACAGGAGTTATCTATCGCCAGTTTTCAGTGACCATCGCCGCCGCCATGCTGTTGTCGGTCCTGGTGGCCCTGATCCTGACACCAGTACTCTGCGCTTCACTTCTCAAGCCGGTGGTAAAGGGGCATGCGGCCGCGGAGACCGGCTTTTTTTTGTTTCGCCCCTTTTTCCGGTGGTTTGACCGTGCGTTTTTATGGACCAGAACCAGGTATCAGACGCTGGTCGGCAAGATTCTCAACAAGAAGCTTCGCTACCTGGCTATTTACCTACTGATAGTAGCGGCCCTGGGGTTTCTGTTCCAGCGGATGCCTGTTGCCTATCTTCCCAACGAGGATCAGGGACTCATGTACATCCAGGCATTACTGCCGCCGGGATCGACTATAGAACAGACCAAGAAGGTCCTGGATGAGGCCCGAACCTATTTCTTGGTGCATGAAAAGGAAGTGGTGGAATCCTGCTTCACTTTCGCCGGTTATGGTTTCTCCGGAGACGGGCAGAATGTGGGCATCGGCATGGTCAGGCTCAAGGACTGGGAGTTGCGATCGCGGGCGGATATGAAGGTAAACGCCCTGGTAGGACGCGCCATGGCAAGGTTTGCAGAGTTTCGCAATGCCAGAGTATTCGCCTTCCCGCCGCCGGCAGTTTTCGAACTCGGACGAGTAGGCGGATTCGACCTCCAATTGCAGGACCGAACCGGACTGGGGCACAAGGCCTTGGTGGCAGCTCGCAACCAGATGCTCGACATGGCTGCCCGGGATCCAAGGCTGATTCGCGTCCGTCCCAGCGGCCTGGAAGATGTGCCACAATACCGAATTGACGTGGATTGGGAAAAGGCCGGCGCCCTTGGTGTCCCTATAACTTCCATTCACAACACCATCTCGGCTGCGTTCGGCAGCGCTTATGTAAATGATTTCATTCAGGGAGGGCGGGTCAAACGGGTGTATGTTCAGGCCGATACGCCCTACCGGATGCTTCCGGAAGACCTGAAGCGGCTGTATGTTCGCAATTCCGCGGGGACGATGACACCGTTTGCTTCCTTCGCCGACGGCCACTGGTTCCAAGGACCCCTGCTGCTGGAGCGCTTCAACAGCTTTCCGTCCGTAAACGTCTGGGGAGAACCCGCTCCAGGAAGGAGTTCAGGGGAGGCGATGCAGGCCATGGAAGAAATCGTCTCGAAGCTGCCCAATGGCATCGGTTTTGATTGGACCGGACTTTCCTACCAGGAACGGATGGCAAAGTCCCAAGCCCCTCTTCTCTATGCGTTTTCCATTGTCGCGATCTTCCTCTGCCTGGCGGCCCTGTATGAGAGCTGGGTTATTCCCATCGCAATCTTGCTGGCTTTGCCTATAGGGATCATCGGCGGCGTCGCGGCCTCATGGCTTCGCGGACTACCCAACGATATCTATTTTCAGATCGGTCTTCTGACCACATTGGGGCTGACCGCCAAGAACGCCATCCTCATCGTCCAGTTCGCCAAGGACGGCCTGGAGAGCGGGATGGGGTTGATCGAGGCCATCCTTGAGGGAGCGAAATTGAGGTTTCGCCCAATCGTCATGACCTCGCTGGCCTTCGGCTTCGGCGTTCTTCCCCTGGCAATGGCCACCGGGGCGGGCGCGGGGGCCCAAACGGCCATCGGCACCTGTGTCTTGGGCGGGATGGTGACCGGCACGTTTCTGGTGCTTTTCTTCATTCCCCTCTTCTATCTAATGACTTCCCGGCTCATGGAAAGAAAAAATCCTGGGCAAACCGGAGCGGCCTACTCAGTTGAGGTGGGCTCTCCGAAGGATTACTGAGATGAAACAAAAATTATTTCTGCTGGTTGTAGTGGTATCCCTGCTGGATGGATGCACACTGGATCCAAAATACACGAGGCCCGAAGCTCCGATTCCGCTTTCCTTGCCGGGCAGTCAAACATACATGGACACTCAAGCCGATCTTGGCACACAATCCGTTACCGACCTGAAATGGCGTGAATTCATCACCGACGCGCGGCTGCGAAAGATCATCGAAATGGCCCTGAATAACAACCGTAATCTCCGGATAGCCTCCTTGGCAGTCGAAAGGGCACGGGCTTTGTACCGTATCCAGCGTGCGGACCTATTGCCGGCGGTTAACGCTGTGGCCACCGGGGGGAAAGAACGTGTTCCCGCCGACCTCTCGAGCACCGGCAGTTCTTATGAAGCGGAGAAATACAGTGTAAGCTTGGGCATCAGCGCCTGGGAGATTGACTTTTTCGGACGCGTCCGCAGCCTTGAGAAGCGGGCGCTTGAGGAATATTTTGCTACGGAAGAAGCCCGCAGCAGTGCCCGCATTTTGCTGATGTTTGAAGTTGCCAACGCCTATCTAACTCTCGCCGCAGATAGGGAAGCCCTGAAATTGGCACAATCCACTCTTGAAAACCGGATGGCGGCTTATGAGTTAATCCAACTGCTTCATGATAAGGGATTCGCGACCGTCTTGGATCTCCGCCAAGCCCAAACACAAGTGGATGCGGACCGGGTTGACATCGCCCGCTACACTCAACTGATAGCCCTGGATGAAAATGCCCTGAACCTGCTGGCAGGATTGCCTGTACCGCAAGACCTGTTGCCGGAGGCACTAAGCAATATTACCCCGCCAAAGGCAATCTCCGTCAAGATACCCTCAGACGCTTTGTTGTCCCGCCCTGATATTGTCAGTGCGGAGAACCTTCTGAAGGCCGCCCATGCGAAAATCGGCGCTGCCCGGGCAAACTTATTCCCACGCATTACACTAACAACCGGATTCGGGACCGCAAGCGATGAATTATCAGGGCTGTTCAAGGCCGGAAAAGATACTTGGAACTTCTCATCCCAGCTCGTCCTGCCGATTTTCGATACCCATGCATGGGCGGCGTTGGAAGCCACGAAAGTAGAAAGAGACATCGCCGTGGCCCAATACGAAAAGACGATTCAGACGGCTTTCCGAGAAGTGTCCGATGCCATAGTCAAGCGGAGCGCCATACAAGATCAAATGAAGGCGCAACAATCCCTGGTTAATGCCACGGCCGAATCACATCGCCTTGCCAATTTCAGGTATTCAAAAGGTACTGACAGCTACTTAGGCGTCCTGGACGCTCAACGTTCTCTCTATGCGGCCCAGATGGGTTTCATAAATTTACGTTTATCAGATCTTGCCAATCAGGTAGGGCTTTACGTTGTATTAGGCGGAGGAAAAGAATAGCAAATTGCTCAAACGAAAAGTCGGAATTTCCTACGGCGGTATTTTCTTTTTACCATGACTTGCTTGTCATTCGTGATGCCCATCCTATTAACGATACGGAGTTCGCCATCGGAAAGCTTTTGACCTTACTCTTTTGCTCTACTGTTCTTCTGACGAACGTTGAGTGTATTCGTTGTTTTTGTTAATGCCTTTCTGGCCTTCCCCTACGGGACCGGCATAGCCAGCCCCTATGACACCACCCTTAGGGTAGGGATTTCTATATCTCATTAAAGAAAACGATCAAAAGGTTATGTGGAAATTTGAAAAAGGAGACGAAATCATGCTGAGTCTGGGATTGGATATCGGATATTCATCCGTGAAGCTGGTAGTAATCGATAGAGACAGCAAGGTTTTGCATCATTGTTACGCCTTGCACAGGGGAAAAATCAACGAAACCTTGCGCACCATCATCAACCATTTGCCAACATGCCTTGACGCCACAGAGATAAGACAAGGCGTTGTTACCGGCAGCGGCGGCACGTTTCTTTGCCGGGGAGACGACATCAAATTTGCAAACGAGGCCACCGCCATTGTGGAAGGCGCCATTCGGGAAAACAGCGCCTGCGAATCCATTATCGAAATCGGAGGGCAGAGCGCAAAATGCATCACCGGATTCAATGGGAAAGATCCATCGGGAATCAAGATTTCCATGAATTCCAACTGCTCTGCGGGCACCGGCTCCTTTCTGGAAGAACAGATTTCCCGACTGAAGCTGAAATTGGAAGACTACGCCCTGTACGCTGGAAGGGCCAAAACTATCCCCCGCATCGCCGGCCGGTGCAGCGTATTCGCCAAGACCGATATCATCCATCACCAGCAGGAAGGGGTTCCGGTTGAGGATATCCTGTGGGGCCTGGCATGTGCCATGGTCCGAAATTACCGGGGTGCTGTGATGCGAAAACTCCCTTTAAGGAAGCCGATCCTGTTTGCGGGAGGGGTGGCCCATAATCAAGCCATTATCAGCGCCTTTAAAGAGATCCTCCATCTGAGAGAAGACGAATTCATTGTCCCCGAGCATTTTGCCGTTATCGGTGCGCTGGGGGCCGCGATCATGGCGAATAAGGAAAATTGCCCATTGAATGTGAATAGGTTGTTGATGGCCCTGGAACAAACCCATGACTTCATCGATGAGGACCTGTCAAAAACGTCATTGCCTGATCTCTCGGGCTTTGGCAGCGACGATCCATCCGGCAAGCATGACCTCAGGCCGGTCACTCCGGGGCGGACTGGCCTGAAATGCTGGCTCGGCATCGATGTGGGCTCCACAAGCACCAATCTGGTTTTGACGGACCCAGGCGATCGTGTGGTGTCGTTCCAGTATCTGAGGACCATGGGCAAGCCCCTGGTGGCCGTACAGGAAGGGCTTAAAACCATCCAGAAGGAATTCGGAAACAGGATCCAGATTGTTGGGGTTGGCGTCACCGGCTCCGGCAGGCTCATGATCGGAAGGGTGGTCGGGGCCGACGTCATAAAAGACGAGATCACCAGCCAGGCCAGGGCCGGCGTTCAGATCGACCCCACTGTGGACACCATATTTGAAATCGGAGGGCAGGATTCTAAATACATCGCAATCAAGGACGGCATTGTTGGGGACTTCCAAATGAACAAGATCTGTGCGGCCGGGACCGGCTCCTTTATCGAAGAGCAGGCCATCAAGTTTGGCATCCCTATTCAGGATTTCGGGAAGACAGCCCTTAATAGCACCCACCCCATTTCATTGGGGGAACGATGTACGGTCTTCATGGAAACCAGCATCGCGGCCCATCTGGCGAGGGGGGCGCGTCTGGAGGATATTGCTTCGGGGCTTTGCTATTCGATTGTTCAGAATTACCTCAACCGGGTCGTGGGTCAGAAAACCATCGGGGAAAAGATTTTCTTGCAGGGAGGCATCGCCTATAATCAGGGGGTTGTGAACGCCTTCCGGGCGCTCACCGGAAAGGCTGTTCAGGTGCCGCCCTTTTTCAGCGTCACCGGGGCCTATGGGGTTGCCATGCTGACCCGGGAAGAGATGGCCGGTGCCAACACCCGCTTCAAGGGGTTTGATATCCAGATGAATATCTGCCATGAAAAAGTCCGGGAACGCCTGGAAGGCCCAGACAACTCCGAACGATTCAATCAATTGATCGCCAATCTTGTCTTTGAGGGATATGACGGCACCCTGGACCCTGAAAGAAAGACCGTGGGGATCCCCAGGGCGCTGTTCACCTATGGCATGTTTCCCCTGTTCAACGCTTTCTTCAAGGAACTGGGCCTGAACGTGATATTGTCACAACCAACCTCTGAAGAAACGATCAGGGCCGGCCAGGAGTACTCCTTGGATGAGACCTGTTACCCGGTCAAACTGATCAACGGGCATGTTGCGGAGCTGGTTCAAAAGAAAGTCGATTACATTTTCTTCCCAGATCTTTTCACGGTGGAGCATCTAGGGTCCCATACCCGGCAGAATTACGGATGCGCCTATATGCAGCTCGCCTTCAAGATGGTCAATCAGGCCATGGAATTGAACACCCGGGGCATCGAACTCCTGGCGCCAACCATCGCCTTCAGCCTCGGAAGGGAATTCATGATGAAGGGTTTTTCAAACCTGGGAAAGCAGATGGGAAAGACACCGGAACAAACAGGGATGGCCCTTCAGAAAGGGTTGATGGCGTTTCATGCGTATGAAAAGAGGATTGAAGCATACCGAGAGGCCGTGATTCAGGAAATAGGGCCGGATGAGAAAGTGTTTGTCATCATCTCAAAGATCCACGGCGTCGCAGACAGGGTCCTCAATCTGGGGGTGCCCGGCAGGCTCATGGATATGGGGTATCGGGTCGTTCCCTTTTTTGCATTGCCAGAAGCCGATATTTCCAAAACACACCCCAACATGTATTGGCCGTTCGGCCAGCATATTCTCCAGGCGGCTCAATTGGTCAAAGCGCATCCCAATCTCTATGCGGTTCTTCTGACCCACCACGGTTGCGGCCCTGATTCGGTGATGTCGCACTATGTCAAAGAAATCCTGGAAGAAAAACCCTACCTCCATATGGAAGTGGATGAACATGCGTCCCATGTGGGGGTGATTACCCGCGTGGAGGCCTTTGTCAACAGCCTGAACAGGAGAAGGGCTGAACAGGCAGGGCCGGTCGATCACTACTTAAAGAAAACCGTTTCGAAAAGCGTAAAGATTGAGACCGATTGGGCGGGTCTGACAACGTGCGAAAGCGTTTTTTTGCCCCATGTCTTCCCCTATTCGGAAATATTCGCAGTATGGCTGACCTGCAAAGGCGTGAAGGCCCGGGTATTGCTGCCGACCGATCAGGCCGCTATCGACCTGGGAAGGAGACACACCCTCACCAATGAATACTTTTCATTGATCGCCCTGCTGGGGGACGTGCTCAGAGCCCTTCAGGGGGCAGACCCCGGCAGGAAATCAGCCCTGGTGATCCCTCAAACTGAAGGTGCGGAGGTCCAGGGGCAATACAGCCGCTTTCTCAGGACCAAACTGGACCAGGAAGGCCATGAGGGGGTCAGTATCATTGCGCCGTTCGTGGAAGATGTCATATATGAAAGCGATGAGGTCCTCGATACCGTATTCCTGGGTTTGCTGGCTGGAGATGTCATCAGATCGGCTCATTGGGCACACAGGAACCGACATCTGACTGAACTGATGGACCTCATGAAAAATGGGCCCCTTGGCATCCGCCGTGTTGAAGCAATGGCAGAAAGGATTCGGATTGAATTATCATCCATAAAACCAAGAAAACGGCTCCTGGCCGGAGGAGAACCCCTCATCCTCTACAACGATTATCTGAACAACCTCTCCTTCAAGAACCTGGAACAGAACCATCACAGGGTTCTCTACAGCCCTCTCAGCGAGTCCATGTGGTTGATGTGGAGAGATTTCCTGGATCAGAACCACGAGAAGGACCATCACAGTGCAGGGCAGGCCCTGAAGACACTCGAAGACCATATGCGCTGCATATCCGCGATACTGAATGATGAGAGCCCTTTTGAAGATGACTTGAACCGGCTGGCTGCGTTGGCGGATCATACGGTTGGGTACTATGCCGGGTCAAACGGAAGATACAGAGAGGCAAAAATGCGTTGCGATCTGCCGAATATCGATGGCATCATCAATGTGATGCCGATGTATGAAAACACCGGCATCGCATTGGGCATACTGCATCAATCATTTGATACTAATAAGCCGGTCCTCAACCTGACATTTGACGGAAACCAAAATGAAAATGACCGGACAAAGATAGATGCTTTTCTTCGGTACCTCTGAACAGGCTTATCAATGATGAGAAATGGCATGACCAGAGCGTATAAGGCATCGGATCCTTAGCGATATTTATTCGGCAGAGTATGCGCTACAAATTCACAGACAAGATCGTACTTGAAATTGGGGCCAATATCTTTTTAGGTGAAAAACTTTATGCGTTTTTTTGGTCAATTCGAAAACAATACAATTGTCTATGCGGCTATTCGATACAGCTTTTAGGCGGGGTAGATCATAAAGAACGGAGAATAATGGAATGAGCGATGAAGTGGCCCGAACGGATTTTAATAATGAAAAAGGTAGATACAGGCGTGGACCAAGTAGCTATTGGATGCATGATTCGAAAGTGGTGTTCAATTCAATTTCCCTTAAGCAGGGTGACTGGTTTTTGGATTTGGGTTGTGGACCAGGAGACTATTCCATCAAAGCTTCCAAGTTAGTAGGGGATTCCGGGGTCGTGTATGCGATTGATCAAACGCTAAGCATGATTGAGGCTCTCAAAACGGAAGCAATTGTTCAAGGGCTTGTAAATCTTAAAGCGATAGCAACAGATATTACTCAACCATTGCCCATCGAAGATAATTGTATTGATGTGTGCCTTATATCCACGGTACTACATATACCCGCCGTATCGAAACATATAAGAACCGTGTTCAATGAAATACGCCGAGTTCTCAAACCGGGGGGACGCCTTGCCATTATCGAATGCAAGAAAGAGGATATGCCCTTTGGACCGCCGAAAGAAATGCGTTTGTCACCGGATGATATTGATCATTCGATAATGCACTGTGATTTTGAAAAAATTGGAATCATTGATTTAATATATAACTACATGATTCAGTTTGCGGTTATTAAATCAATTCCTGACGATATCAAAGGATAGTGAAGAAAGGTTCTCCGCTACTTTACGATTTTTGTTCACATCTGGAATGTAACGGATTTTCAAGAAAATGTGCCTCTTCTGGTATTTGCGTTCATCGCCATTGGGATGATGCAAGTCGTGGTGCCAAAAGACGGACTATCACACTGGGTAGGGGCTGAATCAGGTTTCAAAGGAATCATTTTGGGTACGATTGCCGGTGCCCTTACGCCGGGAGGTTCGCTTGTTGGCTTGGCAGTCATGGGTGGATTATTTCGGTCTGGGGCGGGTACTGGAACACTCGTTGCTTTCATGACTTCATGGTCCATCTGGGGAATAACAAGACTTCCGTTAGAAGTTGGACTCCTCGGCTGGCGTTTCACCCTCGTCAGGTTACTGTCAACTGCCATATTCCCTATAATCGGTGGTTTTGTGGCAAAGGCGTTTTGTTCTTGGGTTGTTTTTGAAGGACGTTGAAAAGTTATTTTGTATTAGGCCATTACTCAGAGCAGAACCACTTAAACCAGATAATGAACAATAATTTAGAGGAAGGATATGAAATTGTTCGAAACAGAACTTCAAAGGCTAAATCCCCGGACGAATATTATTCAGGCCATTAACAATAATGATTTAGCATTGTGTTTAAATAAAACGGCGGAGATTCATGGCCACTTCTGTCCAGGCAGTGCCCTGGGGGTGATGGCCTCGGTGTGTGGGCTAAGGCAGTTAGGAAATGGAGGTGTGCATTCCGATGGAATGGAAAATCTTATGGCGATTGTTGAGATCAACGCCTGTTTTGCCGATGGGGTTCAGGTGGTGTCCGGATGTACTCTCGGAAATAATGCCTTGGTATACCGGGATCTCGGACGCCTTGCAGTGACTTTTGCCATCCGCGGGAAAGAAACAGGCGTGCGCGTTCGGGTCCGTCCGGATTTTCGGTCTTGTATCGATAACCTGGTCCCGGAATTTTACCCGCTAATGGAGAAAGTCATTAAGAACCGGCTGGGCAGTCTGGAAGATGAAGCGGTTTTTAAAAAGAAAGGCTTGGAAGCCGCTTGCGCCCTTCTGAAGCTTCCTTTTGATGAGATTCTGATCACTGAAAAGGTGCGACCATCATTGCCGAGATACGCACCGATAACCGAGAGTGTCGTCTGTTGGAGGTGTGGGGAAACGATCATGGCTACGAAAACCATAGCCGAAGGCGAAAACCGTCATCTTTGCCTATTGTGCGGCGGCGGGCAATATTATCAGGTCGAGGGACAGGGGATAGTGGCCAAGAGGAATAATGGAGCAATATAATGGAAAATCCTGGGAAATTACCGTATGCGTCCGACGAGGCAACAAACAGAATGGTGTTACGGGCGGTGGGCACAATCAAGAATATGGTTAAAAAACCCTTTCTTATTGCAGGAGACCGTGACATTGAAATGCAAGGCGCAATCGATGACATGAGGGACGAGATTCGAGAATCACACCATGCGATGTCGGAAATTGTTATAAAAAAAGCAATGACACAACTTCTCGATGGCATCGAACATTATTCTCATTTGGTCGTATTTTATTGGGCGCATAAAGTGCCGGAATCAAGCCGTCTTCTAACCTGCGTGCATCCAATGGGGAGAAAGGAGAATCCTCTGGTGGGGATCTTTTGCACTTGCAGCCCAGCTCGACCGAATCCAGTATTGATGAGTGTCGTTCGTTTGCGGGGAAAGAAAAAAAACATATTGCATGTTTCAGGTTTGGATGCCGTTGATGGAAGCCCCGTCATCGATATTAAGCCATATGTCAAGGATTTTTACCCGCAAATCGAAGTCCGTATCCCGGATTGGATGCAAAAACTCTGCAAGGAAATGAAGGATTATTGTGAATAACTATCGTGCCCATACATTGCAGATAAAAAGAAAAATGCTGCGCAGTAGCAATATCTATAATCTGTAGTCAGGGACGTTCGACAGGGCAAACTATTTTTTTCATGCAGAGACATCGCCGGGATGAATGGGAAGGATGCATAGGGCGGTGCCTTGACCAAAAAAAATAATGCGCCAGGCAAAAGACCGCATCCCTTAAATAGTGGTATAAATTTTTTTTGACCATGCAGTCAAATGGGAAGACGGTGTAAATCCGTCGCGGGACCGCCGCTGTAACCAGGGACGAACGCCGCAACGATGCCACTGCTTATAAAAGCGGGAAGGCGCGGCGGGTAGATTGATCTGGAAGCCAGAAGACCGGACTGTGTGATGAGAGGATTGTTTCCCCCCATACGGTATCATGTGGGGGGAAACGGCAATCCCTATCGGATGAAAACGGAATCCCCCGATGCAGACGATTTGTGTCGGGGGATTTTTTATGGCCAACGAGTATACTCCTGAAAGCCTTTGAAGCTGCAATGGCGACCTTTATCGGCAACCGGTCAATGATTCATAAAATGGGTCTTCTGTTTCTCATGTACGTTTCACAGAAGATTTTTCTTTGTTTTAATTGGGCCCTGCTGCCCATACTGCTGCGACAACGTGGTTTCAGCCTCGAATCCATCGGATTCACCGCATTTATATACAGCCCCTGGGCGCTGAAGTTTTTGTACGCATCTGCGGTGGACCGTTTTTATTCGATCGCAGTGGGAAAGCGTAAGTCGTGGCTCGTCCCATTACTGGTCGTCTTTTTGTTCATGTTGCCCCTTCTCGCTTTGCTCTCCCCGCAAAAAGACCTGATTCTGCTGATGATGGCGGTGTTTTTACTAAACATGATATTTGCCACTATCGATATCGCAGTGGATGGCTATGCGACAGATATACTACAACCCGATGAAAGGCCCTGGGGGAATACCGTACAGATAGCCGGTTACGTAATCGGCTATTTGATGGGTGCAGGCGTTTTCCTGATTGTCTACCAACTGCATGGGTGGCGCATGACATTGGTTATCATGGCAGTGTCGCAATTTCTCATCATGGTGCCGATCCTGAGGCATCGGGAGATCGCCGCCGTGTTGCCAGATGAAGATGAGCCATCGGCATTCAAAGGAACCGGGGGCAGCGCCAATGGCTGGTCATTCATCAACCAACCCCAAAACCGGTTGTTTTTACTGCTTGCGGGATTACTTGTCGTTTTCGACCAGGGCGGCGTCCAGCTTCGCATGCCCATGGTTTCAGACAGCGGGATCAAGCCTGCCGTCCTTGGGCAAGTGAATTTATGGATCGGATCCCCGATGTGCCTTTTGGGCGCCGTCATGGGTGGGGTGCTGCTTAGAAGATTGGGCTACCGGAGGATACTGTTTTTGGGCTGTACCTTCGGGGCCGCGACCCATTTTTTTTCAGCCATGGTGGCCCGGGGATGGTGGTCAGGCGGTATCGGGATAGGTATTATGATGGGTGCCGAAAAACTGATGGCCGGCATCATCTCTCTATTGGTTTACAGCTTGATCATGACTTTGAGCGTCGGGTATCGGTCCGCAGCCAATTATGCAGTGTTGGGCAGTCTGGTTTCCCTGTTTGGCTTGGGAATCCACCCCTTGATGGGCAAGATTTGCGATACGGTGGGCTATTTCAACCTTTATTTGGGGCTGGGGCTGTTCAGTATCGTTGCGTTTTTTGTGGGAGACATTCTATTGGAGCGGATCCTGGAAGGGCATCGCTGAAGAATCTGTCATCCTGTGCGCGCAGAGCGGGTATGTCATCCGGCATGGCAAACAACCGAAAATGAGATGATAGAAGGAGGGGCGCAATGTGAAAACGAACATCATTGGTGTTGTAATCTTTCTGCTCATGGTGTTGAAGATTTGCAGTTCCGCTGCCTATGCCGAAACAGGGAAGAATGACGAAGGCGGCGGGACAGTAAAATTGGAAACCCTGACGGTTACGGCTCAGAAAAGAGAAGAAAACCCACAGGCGGTCCCCATCAGCATGGATGTCTTTTCGGATGTTCAACTTGAGGATGCCGCCATTCACGATACGGCGGCGCTGGTCGGTTTTTCACCCAATGTGTTCATGAAGCAGAGCCATGTCGAACATGCCTTGGTGATCAGAGGCATTTCATCTTTCAAATCGTCCACCTATTCGCCGGCAGGTTTTTATGTGGACGACGTTAGCTATCCGATACACTACATGCAGAATGTGGCGCTGTTTGATCTCGAACGGGTTGAAATTCTCAAGGGTCCCCAAGGTACGCTGTACGGAAGGAATTCCGAGTCCGGCGTGGTGAATATGATCACCAGGCAGCCCGGCAATGAATTTGAAGCAAAAGTGTCCGGCGAATATGCCGGCCATAACACCTTCCGTTCCGGTGCAAGCATCAGAGGGCCGATTGCGCGGGACAAGCTTTGCATGGGTGCGGCGTTTCAGTATGAGTCATCGGATGGATACACGGAAAACTGGTCAACCGGCGATGAGACCGTGATGGACTGGGAGCACATGAACGGGCGCGCCACGTTGCGTTGGACCCCGTTGGCGTCCTGGGACATCTCCTTTATCGCCGATGCACAAGATTACGATGATCATGGCGGCGGCTATCGGATGGTCAGTGGGCCGCGGGCAACGGAGCGCTTCAGGGTCCGCAAGGATACGGACGAATATGTGGAGCAAAGAGGGAACACCCAGGTCCTGCGCATCAAGTATGACGGAGAGGCATTGGATCTCTTGTCCGTTTCCAGCGCACTCTATCAGACCCTTGACAAACAGAACGATTCAGACCTGTGGGACAGTTCCACAGATCGAAAAGAAAATATTTTCAAAATCAAAGAGAGGCAATACAGCCAGGAGATACGCTTTTCCTCCGACGGCAAAGGATCCTTTGAATGGCTCGTCGGCCTCTATGGGTTCATTGAGAAAGCCACCTTTGATTATCGGTATGACCTTGTTTCCAGTGCGATGACGTACATGCATCCGATTACGGATATCGATGCATCAGGCTACGCCGTATTCGGCCAGGGGACCTACTCTCTTTTGGATACACTCCACCTGACGGCGGGTTTGCGTTTCGATCATCAAACCCTGGAAGGGGAACAAGAAGATGACGCCAGAAATGAAACCTGCAGGGGAAGGATGGCGTTCGATGAAATATTGCCGAAAATAGCGGTGAGTCACGATATTTCAAAAGACGTGATGGGGTACCTGTCGGTGTCCAAAGGCTATCTGGTGGGGGGATTCAATTGGTTGAATGCCACCCCGGCGACATTCAAATACGACGCTGAATATACTTGGAATTATGAGGCCGGTATAAAGATCGCTTGGTTTTCCGGCCGACTCTTGACCAATGCGTCCCTTTATTATGTGGATATCGAGGATAAACAGGTGACCGAATACGATAATGACACGTTGACCACAACCGTCACGAACGCTGCAAAGGCGCACTCCCAGGGTGTGGAGATACAATTCCAGGCCGTGCCGATGGCCGGCCTGGACCTGTTCGCAAGCTTCGGTTACGCCGATTCAACATTTGATGAGTTCAATGCCACGGAATGGAACGACGATGGCTCGGCGCTGATTGAAAAGAACCTCCACGGCAACCATCTGCCTTACGCCCCCCGATATACCTACAACCTGGGCGCGCAGTACCGTCATCAAAGCGGCCTTTTCTGCCGGGTGGATTTCTTCGGCACAGACCGGTTTTTCGGAGATTCAGCCAATGCGTCCCGGCAGGATTCCTATGAAACCGTGAAAGTCAAACTGGGATTTGAGAAGGAGCGGTTTGACCTTTATGTATGGGGCAAAAATGTGTTTGACGAGAAATATCTCACCTATGTGGCCCCTCATGGCGACTATACCGTCGGGCTTGACGGTGGCCCGCGGATCTTTGGCATGACAGTCAATTTCAGGTTGTAAAATAGGAGCTTGTATCATGAGATTGCCGGAAGTAGATGTCAGTCCCGAGATGCTGTACAGAATGTGTTTTGCATCGATTCGGTCAAGGATTCTGATGACAGCTATCGAGCTGAAGGTTTTCAATCATTTGGCCGAACCCAAAACTGCGGAGCAGGTAGCGAGCCTAATCCAGGGCCATACCCAAAACACCATGCTGCTGCTCAACGGCTTGGCCGCTTGCGGACTGCTGACCAAACGGGCCGGCCTTTATTGCAATCTTCCCGTTGCCCGGGCTTTCCTCGTAGAGGGTACCCCCACCAGCCTGGGTGAAGGTTTTCTGCACCAGGCTGCTATGGTTGACCGGATGCTCGGCGACCTGACAGAAAGGGTGCGCAATGGACCACCGGCTGCGTTTGAAGATGATAGGACCGATTCCGAGGCGCAGTGGGCCTGCAATGCCGTCTGGATGGCCAACCACGAACGGGCCGGCATCGTCCAGCAGATGGCGCGCCTCGTGGCAGGCGTGTCGGAGTTCCCTGCCTTTCGGAAGATGCTCGACCTGGGAGGCGGGCCGGGCATGTTCGGCATCGCCATGGTGGAGCGGCACCCCAGCATGCAAGGTGTCATTTTTGACCGCCGGCCTGTGGTGGACATTGCCGAACGCTTTATTCGGGAGTACTCGCTCGAGCACCGAATGACGGTTCTGGCAGGAGATTACAACACCGATCCCATCGGTGAAGGCTACGACCTGATCTGGGCAAGTTCGACCCTCAATTTCGCCCAGCAAAACCTCGATGCGGTGATGCGGAACCTGTGACATGAGACGGCGCATCAATGTCAAAACCAACGACGATACAATATCGGCCCCGAGCGGGCATGGTTTTTTTTACCCCCGGAGGTGGATATCGAAGACAGGAATTCCCATACGGGCTTCTGTTTGGAAAATATCCGTATCCGGCCAGGTGTTCGATTGCTGGTGGCCAATAATTTCCAAGGCCGGCAGTTTCATATGGATTTTGAAATCGACCGGGCACCGGTCAGCTTCAGCTTCACCCTTTCCGGGCGGATGCGTTGCACCATAAAACATGGTTGGCGGTCCAAAACGGTGGCTGAGCGTTCACCTGGGGACGCTGTGCTGGCCTACCTTCCACAGACCAGCGGGACCGTCGAAATCTTTACGGGCGGGCATGCGGGTGGCGTTTCCCTCCATTTCAGCTTGCCTGCTTTTAATGGGCTTTTTCCCTCGCTCCCGCAACCACTCGAACACTTGGCAGCAGGCACCGGTGGCCCATGGAAATGCGGGCCGGTTTACCATCAATCCCGTTTCGGCGCCGAAACCTTGCATGTGCTCCAGCATTTAATCTTCTGCGTCAGGCGAGACTCGCCAAAGCACTTTCTTTGCTTGAAGATTCAGACATCAACCTATCGGAAATTGCGCTATCTGTGGGTTACAACAGCCAAGCCAATTTCACCACCGCCTTTCGCAGGCGCTACGGTCATACCCCCAAGACCGTCCGGCGGGAACGCAATTCCGGCCGGTAGCAATTCGCTGTCAAGATTGGCCGGATGCGTGTAGCGGCGTTTGTGAATGCAGCTTTTGTATGTTGCCGGTCATCGATTGAATATGATGACAACTGTAAGACGGAGAGGTTGACAATTCATCGGTGAGGAAATATAAAATGCGCTATTTCAGTTTTGGAATCAAAACAATCTAAGTATCGTCTTACGACCTCCGGCCGCATTGCGGCGCGGTATGAAGTGAAGGCTCATCCGGTGATATTTCCGATGAGCCTTTTTTATTGCTGTTTGGGTTGGAAAGGATCGGCAACCGTTCTGGCCGCCGCCGGAAAACTCGTTGCTGTTCGTGAGACCATGGAAAAAGATGAAGCAATGGCGTTGTTCGCCCGGACCTATTTCGGTGAAACCGATAGTGGCATTCTATCACCATCTCCGGGAAAATCGTCATGAACCGTCACATTGATGTAAACGAAGGGGAAAAGGCATCAACACAATCGGTGTCAGCCGAAGACGCTTGCCTGCTCAAAGTTGTTGTGGATCAGGATGAAAAAAACGGTGAAACCCTGTTTGAGAATATCGCTCTCAATTCCGGACTCCGTATGATCGTGGGCAATTATGTGGTGCCCCGAAGATTTCGGATGGCCTATGAAGTCGAACGTGCCCCGCTTACCTTCTGCTACAACCTCTCCCAAAGAATGCGTGTTACCATAAACAGCTGCGATAGAAATGAACAGGTGGTACAAAGATCACCCGGGGACGGTGCGATAGCCTATTTGCCAAAGACCAGAGGCATGGTCGAGTCCCAGGGGGGCCGGATTTCGGGCGTGTCTCTCCATTTCTCCATACCCGCCTTTGGAGAGCTTTTTGACAAGATTCCTGAGTGCTTGAAGAAGCTTGATATTGTCCATTGTGGCGCCACACGGGAACGACGGCTTTTTCAACAAAGCCCCTTTAACGGAGACACCTTCCTTGTCCTGAAACAGATTCTGGAATGCCCGTACAAGGGAGAACTCCGCAGGCTGTTTTTCGAAGCCAAGTCTCTGGAACTGGTGGCGCTCAAGCTGTCGGAACTGGAGAACGAGGACAAGAAGAATGCTTCGATTTTGACGCACCAGGATTTGGAAAGGGTACATGAGGCCCGGTGCACCCTTTTGGCCAGGCTGGAGGATCCCCCGAGCCTAACGGCCCTGAGCCGACTGGCCGGAATCAACCGCAATAAACTGAATCATGGCTTCAAGCAGCTCTACGGGAAGACTGCCTTCAATGTCCTTCGGGATGCTAGGCTCTCCAAGGCCCGGACCCTCCTGCAACAGAGCGATTTGAATCTGGCCGAGGTGGCCTTCTCGGTCGGGTACAACAGTCAGGCAAATTTCACCAAGGCCTTCCAAAGGCATTTCGGACAGACCCCCAAAACAGTCCGTCGGCAGGGGATGGTCGGAGGGTCTCTTGAAACGGGATAGTGGCATTTGGCTGTCCCGACCGTGCATTTAGCACAAAAAAAAGTGCATTACGGAAAAGACGGCGCTCCTTTTTCTGCTATTGTTCCCCTCTTGATGAGCAACCGTTTTGAAACAACAGGTCAGAAAGGCCTCCGTTGAGTACGAGGCATATTTTTTTGCGCCCGAAGTTAGCAAATGAAAACAACACTAGAATCAGAAAATCAATTTTGCAGGCTAGAACAAATGGATAAAGATGCCATTAGGGTGGTTCAGAACAAACGGTGGGGCATTACATTCAAACTCATGCTTCTGGCATTCCTGTATACCTCCCTGATCGAGCGATTCCCCATTAAAGGCCTGGGCAGACGCAAGGCATGGGTCTTTCCCCGTCAACGGATTGGGGCAAGGTGCAATACGAAGAGAGGATCAAGAATGGAATTCTCGACTCTGTGTGTCAGAGTCGGGCATTTTTTGGTGGATAAAGAATAAACCTATAGAGGCAACATCGTGCATAGCGGCGTCCCTTGCGATCGCCGACAGGTTTTGCATATCATCAGCGAGCGTATCTATGAACATCACCAAAGCTTTTTTCCCATCCCGCCAATGTGTATGGTCCACACTGCACAAGATGGGACTCTTGTTCCTCATGTACCTTTCGCAAAAGATTTTCCTATGCTTTTCTTGGGTTCTGCTGCCCATAATTCTGCGGAAACAGGGCATCAGCCTGGGCGCTATCGGATTTACAGCCCTGGTTCACAGCCCCTGGGCTTTGAAATTTCTTTACGCCTTCATGGTCGATCGCTTTTACAGCACACGCATGGGAAGGCGAAAATCATGGGTCGTCCCCTTGTTGATGGTCTCCCTGTTCATGCTGCCCTGTATTGCCCAACTTTCCCCCCAAGAAGACCTTAGGCTTCTTCTGTCCGCTGTGTTTGTGCTGAACTTCATTTTCGCCACAGTAGATATCGCCGTGGATGGCTATGCCACAGATATCCTGAAGCCCGATGAAAGGCCCTGGGGTAACACGGTCCAAATAGGCGGCTACGTCATCGGCTATATGATCGGTTCGGGCGTTTTTCTCATTATTTACCAACAACAGGGCTGGCGAAACACCCTCATGATCATCGCTGCCTTGCAGCTTCTCATCATGGTGCCCATTGTGATTCACAAGGAAATGCCCCCCGTGTTCCGCGAAGAATGGGGGCATAACGGATTAAAAGTATGGGGGCCCAAGCTCAACGCATGGGAATTCATCAACCAGCCGAAAAATCTGTTTTTTTTACTATTTGCAGGATTGATTGCGCTGTTTGATCGCGGCGGTTCCCAACTCCGTCTCCCCATGGTGACGGACATGGGCATCGAACCGGTCGTTTTGGGAAAATTGAACATATGGTTCAGTTCACCTATGTGCCTTTTTGGAGCCGTGATGGGAGGAACCCTATTAAGAAAGCTGGGAAATCAAAAAATTCTTATTCTGGGTTGCCTCATTGCCGCGGGGGTCAATTTTTTCTCGGCCATTGTGTCTCAATGTCCATCGTCCGGTTGGTTGAGCATCGGAATCATGATGGGGTCCGAAAAACTGATGGGCGGCATCATTTCCATCTTGATCTCCAACATGATCATGACGTTGAGCGTCGGATCTCAGTCCGCCACCCACTACGCAATACTGTGCAGTTTGGTCTCCCTGTTCGGGATGGGAGCAAATCCTCTAATGGGGAAATTATGCGATGGCGCAGGGTATTTTGATTATTACATGGGGCTCGGGGTATCCAACATCCTCATCATCTTCATCGGAACTGTTTTATTAAGGCGTATCAATAACTTAGCCAAGTGACGAGGGTTTCATTTGGGCATTCGACCCGCGGATTCACTGGAACAGGGTTTTAAAATAGATTCCATGAGTATCCATACACCAGAAAAGAGGAGGAAAGGGGTGGGAAGAACTACTAATTTTATGATTGTATCAATATTTGTGCTTTCGGGGCTATACGGTTCGAATGTTTACGGGGATAATTCGGATGATGGGGAAAAAGCCGTGAAGACCCAACTGGAATCTATTACGGTCACTGCACAGAAAATCGAAGAAGATCCACAGGAAGTGCCTATCAGCATGGATATATTTTCGGATATCCAAATCGAGGATAATCGGATTGAGAATACATCCGAGCTGGTGAGGTACTCCCCCAATGTATTTATGCAAACAAACCCCTTTGAGAACCAGATCGTCATCAGGGGAGTATCCTTTCTCCCTTCATCCATTTATGCTCCTGCAGGCTATTATGTGGACGGTGTAGCGTATTCTTTAAACTGGATGCAGAATAATGAGTTTTTTGACATCGAACGGGTAGAGGTCCTCAAAGGCCCACAAGGGACGCTATATGGTAGAAATGCCGAATCCGGTGTTATCAACATCGTTACCCGTAAACCGGATAATCTATTCCAAACCAGTATTTATGGCGGATACGGAAACTATCATTCAATCAGGATGGGCGCAAATATAAACGGGCCGATTGTCAATGATCAATTCTATATGGGCGTATCCATTCTGTACAGAACGTCGGACGGATATGTGACCAATGAGTTCAACGGCGACGACAATGCGGCCGACACCAACCAGAAAAACGGACGCGGCACCTTGAGGTGGACCCCCACAAACCGCTGGGACATCTCCCTGATGGCCGATGTCATGGAGGCGGATGACCACTGCGGCCAATACAGATATGTCACAGGCCCCTATGCAACTCCTGCCCATAAAACCAACAAGGACGAGGCCAATGAATATCTAAAGGAAAACGGCAATAGCCAGACCCTGCAAGTCAAATACGGAGGAGATGTTGTTGATATCAAATCTATCACGGGCATTTTGTACAGATGGCGGGAAAAACTCAATGACTCGGATCTAACCGCCAATCCCAAAAACCCCACGACCAATCTTAATAGATATGATCTTCACCAGTACAGTCAGGAGGTTCACTTTTCCTCGGTCCGCGAAGGCCCCTTTCAATGGCTGGGCGGTCTGTACGGATTCAGTGAAGATACCCACATGGATCACAAGAACGAATACACATCAAATGGAAAGATACTTAAGCATCCGGTTGCTGATGTCGCTACCAAAGGCTATGCGGTCTTTGGTCAAGGCACCTATTCCGTATTCGGCAGGCTCCACCTGACCGCAGGCCTTCGTTTTGATCACCAGGATCTGGAAGGAGATTTCAAAGACGCGGCCAGAAATGTGACTTGCCACGACGACTTGCGTTATAATGAAATATTGCCTAAGTTTTCCGCCGCATATGACCTTTCAGACACCGCCATGGTCTATGCGTCCGCAGGCAAGGGGTATATGACGGGTGGATTCAATGTGTTTGCAGACCCCATCCAGAACACGTTTACCTATGATCCCGAGTATACGTGGAATTATGAAATAGGGGCAAAGAGTACCTGGTTTGAGGGAAAGCTTATGGCCAATCTGTCTCTTTTTTACATTGATATTGACGACAAACAGGTCATGGGTATGAATCCCGAAACCTATGAATACAGAATCACCAACGCTACAGGCGCCCATTCCCAGGGCCTTGAATTGCAAATACAGACGACTCCGGTTCAAGGCCTGAATCTGTTTGGGGGATTTGGTTACGCCGATGCCAGATTTGACGATTACAAGTCCTTCGATTGGAACGCGGATTATACCCAGCGCGTCCTGAACAATTTTGAAGGCAACGCCCTTCCCTATGCCCCCCGGTATACCTACAATCTGGGTGCCCATTATCGTACGCCCATCGGCATCTATGTCCGGGCCGAGCTTTTCGGAACAGATGGATTCTATGGGGAGGCGGCCAACCTTTCCGAGCAAAAAGCCTACGAACTGGTGAGTGCTCGGTGTGGATACGAATGGAAGGGTGTCGACCTCTGCCTGTGGATGGAAAATGTATTCGATACTGAATACCTCACCACCATCAAGTGGAAAAAGAGTGGCATTGTCGGACTCGACGGCCCGCCGCGCAGTCTTGGCGTCCAATTAACCTGGCGGTATTGAGTCCAACTTATTGAGGTATTGCCCGGTCCATTGGCAATAATCTACCCGCCTGGGCCAGGCCAGGGCGGCCTCACAATTTTTATTAACTCCATCAAAGACAAGAGGAGAAGCTACCATGAATCTGCCGGAAGTAAACGTCAGTCCTGAAAACCTCTATAGAATGAGTTCTGCAACCATCCCGTTCAGACTGCTGACCACAGCCATTAAGCTGAAAATCTTCAACCATCTGTCCGAGCCTAAGTCCGCAGGACAGGTGGCAGAGGCCATCAGCGGCCACCCAAGGAACACAGCCTTCTTCCTGAATGGTCTGGTTGCATGCGATCTGCTGACCAAAAAAAGCAGCGTCTATTGCAATACACCCATCTCCCAGACCTTTCTGGTGGAAGGAACCCCCACAAGCCTGGGACAGGGCTTTCTTCATCGGGCTGTCATGTCAGAAAGACAGCTCGCAGATCTCTCCAAGCTGATTTTGGAGGGACCACCCTCCCATGCTCCCGGCCATGGGGTGCTTTCCGAGGAAGAATGGGCCGGCCGTGCCACCTGGATGGCCAACCATGAAAGGGCCGGCATCGCTCAACAGATGTCCCGGATGGTAGCAGATCTTCCAGAGTTCCCTTCCTTCCAAAAAATGATCGACCTGGGAGGAGGACCGGGGATGTTCGGCATTGCCATGGTGAAAAGGCATCCCTTCATGAAAGGGGTCATCTTCGACCGGAAGACCGTCGTGAACGTGGCACAGGGGTTTATCCAGGAGTACGGGATGGAAAGCAGAATGGAAGTTCTTGCTGGGGATTACAACTGTGACCCCATCGGAGAGGGATACGATCTCGTCTGGGCAAGCGAAACCTTGAATTTTGCGCAGCACAACATGGATGCGGTCATGGCAAAGATCTATGACGCCCTGAATCCGAAGGGCGTGTTCATCAATCTGTCCGAAGGTCTCACAGATGAAGGGACCCGACCCCGCGTTTGGGCCATCCACATGGTGGTCTCGGCAATGAGCAACCCGATGACACCTTTTGAACAGGGCGTCATTGCCGATGCCATGCTGAAGAGGGGCTTTAGATCGGTGCGTTCCCGTACCCTGAGCACGGAATGGGGCCCGATGGACATGGACATCGCTCGAAAATAGGCACCAGGTTCCTGTTCAATTCAATCCTTGTTGGACACCGGGCGAAAACTCCAACCGGGGGAAGGTGCTGAAGGACAATGGTGCGCCTCACGCAGGAAAAACGTGCAACGTAGAAGAGACGCCGCCGCATTTTTCTGGTATCCCCCTCTCGACGAGGACACTGCCTCGAGGCAAGTGACCTGAAAGGCCTCCATCGAGCACGAGGCCTATTTTTCTGGCCTAAAGTCGGCCTTTCCAAACAGTATAAGGTGAAGGAGGCCTGGCCCTTTTGTTTTAAGAGGATGGCAGGTCATCTGTTCTGTGCTGGCCGTAACGATTCTGCCCTTGAGTCTGCCGGTGGTTTTGCAACGGGAAATCGCCTCTTTCTATCTGGAGCAGCCCATACCGCAAGGCGGCTGTAAATGGAAGTCAGGACTGCGGGCATTTCTAAATCAATCCGGGTCCCGATGGCGCATGTTGTTCCTGTTATTGCCGACCCTCTTTTCCTTTAATTGTTCGCTGTCAAGATTGGCCGGATGCGTGTAGCGGCGTTTGTGAATGCAGCTTTTGTATGTTGCCGGTCATCGATTGAATATGATGACAACTGTAAGACGGAGAGGTTGACAATTCATCGGTGAGGAAATATAAAATGCGCTATTTCAGTTTTGGAATCAAAACAATCTAAGTATCGTCTTACGACCTCCGGCCGCATTGCGGCGCGGTATGAAGTGAAGGCTCATCCGGTGATATTTCCGATGAGCCTTTTTTATTGCTGTTTGGGTTGGAAAGGATCGGCAACCGTTCTGGCCGCCGCCGGAAAACTCGTTGCTGTTCGTGAGACCATGGAAAAAGATGAAGCAATGGCGTTGTTCGCCCGGACCTATTTCGGTGAAACCGATAGTGGCATTCTATCGGTATTGAGCCGGTTTTGCCGTCTTCGACACTTCAGTCGCAATGAGTTTTTATTTCACCAACAGCAGCACGGAGAAACGGCCTATTTCCTCGCTACGGGAAGTGTAAAGCTTTTCAGAATCAATTCCAGTGGGAAGGAAGTTGCCATCACCTTCGTCTCAGTGGGGCAGCTCATTGCGTGGTTGGCGCTCCAGTTCGACGATTTCTACCCGGTCAGTGCCGTTTGCTTGAAAGCCTCCACGCTGCTTGCTTTCGATGTCCGCCATACCGAAAATCTGCTTGCTTTAAGCCCGCAGCTCACCCGGCGGATGCTGTCCTATTTTGCCCGCCGCCATCGCAGCTACCTGAACAGCATCCAGGCATTGGCGCTTTCGGAACCAAAACAACGGCTGGTCAATTACTTGAACGAACTGAGCCGTCAAGAAGGGAGCGAAACGATACGGCTGCCGGTAGCCAAAAAGCAGATTGCCTTGTTGCTCGGCATTACGCCCGAAACCCTCTCCCGTATTTTGCGGCAACTCTCCGATGAGCGGTTCATCGCCGTCCAGGGGCGGGATATCCGTTTAATCAAACACCATGCCTGACCCCCCGTCCCCTTCATTGAATTAATTTCCTAATTTTTCAAAAACTTGATTGTGGTCAAGGATTTTCCTTTTTCTGTATGATAGAGGCTTAAATTCAAAATAGAGGTTTCTATATTTTGTCATTCATCATCCGAATCATCAACGGAGAAAAAATTGGTTCTTAAATGGTTCCTGTCTTTGTTCGCGGTTCTTCTCGTCCCTGCCGGATCCCTTGCAGCTGCAAATGTTTCGTGCATGGAATGCCATGCCAAAAGCAATCCCGGTCTAGTCGCCGACTGGGGGATATCGACCATGGCCGCTGCCGGTCTGGCGTGTACCGATTGCCATGGAGGATCGCATGTGGACATGGCCGACACGCACCAGGCGGTTCGTCCGGCCATTGACGCTTGCCGAAAATGCCACCCGGAACAGGCCGGAGGTTTTTCCAGAGGTAAACATGGGTTGGCGGAAGAGGCGCTTTACATCTCATCCATGGGCAAGAAAGTTCAAACCAAAGCTCCTGCGGTTTTTGAGCGATCTTGCGCTACCTGCCACAAAGAGATCGGGGAGGGCGGCGGGCAATGCGACGCTTGCCACCGGGGGCACCGTTTCTGTGCCCAGGAGGCCAGAAAGCCCGAGGCCTGCCTGCCGTGTCACATGGGCAACCATCCACAATACGAGGCCTACAGCGTGTCGACCCACGGCGCCCTGTATCGATCCAGGGGGCTCGATGGCACGGTTCCTACCTGCAGCACCTGCCATCTTCCCGAGGGGGATCACATGGTAAAAACGAGCTGGGGGTTCATGGGCGTGAGGGGTGAGGAACCCGACGCTGCGCATCGACGCAACCAGGAAAAAGTGAAGACGGCCCTGACCATGATGTGGATGTGACCTATCAAGAGGACTCCGAGGTCTATACCGCAGGCGGCCGGATCACCTGCGATCTGCCCTGGTCGACGGTTTTGGGGGCCGAGTTCAACACCTTCTCGGAGAAACGCGAAGGTGATTACCGGGCCGCATTCTTCCCCACCGGCATCTCTCCCGCTCCCGGCCAGCACATCGCGGCCTTCGACACGCCGGTTCATTCCAGTGACGACAACCAGCGTCGCGATATCGGCGTCGATTTACGATCCACACTCAACTCAGGCCTGATGCTCAATTTCAGAGTCTACAATTCATATTATGAAAAACGCAACAGCACCACGGCGGTCAATTGGCAGGACGCGGGGTATTCCAGCGAAGATGTCTCCGCCTCATTGGGGATGAATGCCGATGTGGACCTGTGGACTTATGAAGCATTTGCCGTCTGGGCTCCGGGGATACGGCATCTTATGACCATTGGCGGTGAGTATCGGGATGAAGCGCGAGAGGGTACGGTATTCAACGCGGCCGGAACCCCCGAAACGCGATCCGTTGAATACAAGGCCGGATATCTTCAGGATGAATGGCGGATCACCGACAAACTCAGCGCCATCCTGGGCGCCCGATACGATCACATTCGGCAGAGCGAACTGACCGAATCGGACGACCGCATAACGGTCAAGGCCGGTCTCGTAAACCGATTCAGCGATATGCTGATCCTGCGTGGTAATTTTGCCCAGGGATACCGCACACCGGATATCCGCGAACTCTATATTCGCAAGAATACGCCGGCCGGAGCCCAGCGCGGTGCGGCGGTCAACGACCCCGGCCTGGGGAAGACGCCCCATGATCTGGATCCGGAGTTTGTCAACAATTACGAAATCGGTGTGTCGGGGAGCTTCCGGCAGATGCATTATTCGGCAGCCGTTTTCTACAACGATATCAGCGACAAGATCGAGGAGGTGACGAAGAATCCCGGCCAGGCGAACAGCTACACCACCTTTGAAAACATCAGCGATGCGATCACCTATGGGCTGGAGCTTTCGGCCGGTTATGATTTTGACGCGGGCATCTGTTTCGATGTGAGCTGGTTTGAATTGAGGACCGAAAACGAGCAGAGCGGTGCAGACCTGGAATTCAACCCCGAACGTCAGATCACCGCCACCTTGCGCTACGCCGGCGACCGCTTCGAAACATGGGTCATGGGGAAATATATCGGCGAGCAATACACCCCGGCGACGCCGGATCATTGGGTCGATGCCTATATCCTGGTCGATGCCGGTGCGAGGTACTTCCTGGATAAGAGGCGTCGCTATGCCTTGTATGGCGGTGTCGACAATCTCTTCGATGAACGCGTCGACAAGCTGATCGGATCGTCTGTCGGTCCATATCTGTACGCGGGCCTGCGGGCCGATTTTTGATTTCGGCAATGTCACGGACAACCACTCCAAAGGAGAAAAACGTGCAAACAACCCGCCGTGATACCCCACGCCATGGATCGGACGGTACCCTGCCGGAAGAGGACAAGGACGTCACCAGGATGCAGGGACATTGGCTGTTGGCCAGAATGGGCAAACGGGTGCTCAGACCCGGAGGGCTGGAACTGACCCACCGGCTGCTCGAAAGACTGGATATCGGCACCACCGATAATGATGAAACGGGTATTCCGGCGTTATAAAGACCATTTGAACGGGATGGTCATGATTGCGCAAAAAAATGACGAGCCCAATGGCAAACGCTTGTAAATAGAAAGGGTACTGGTTTTATCCACCTTACATTTACGCCCTGCCGTGCGGGATGTTTACTTTCAATCCGGGCTCGCAAAATCGCTTCCGGGGTCGGACCTGATCGGTCGAAATCAGGGGACCCGGGCGTCGGCCAGTCGGTAGATCTCCTTGATCCGGGAGAGGTGCCTGGCCTGGTAGAGGCCACAGCTCGACCCCAGGATCAGGCGTCCCTTTGGGACCAGGTCCCTGACTATAGTTGCCAGCCTCCCGCAGGAGGCCACGGGAAAGGGATCAAGGGATAAAAGCTCGGATTCGACGCCGGCAAGGACCCATCCTCCTTTTCCCAGTGCCCGGGAAAGGGCCGGCACATCATTGACCTTGCTCTGGACGGCGGCTAGGCCATCCACTTGCCAGGATCGGATGGCCGGCAAGAGCTGTGAGAGCTTGCCGCAGGAATGCAAAAAGATGGCCGCGCCCTTGGAACGTACCATCTGCGCGGCTCGGACGTAGAATGGCGTACACAGCGTTTCGATATCCTTGGGATTGACAAAGGGGCCGTTTTCAGAGGAGAAATCGTCGGCGACCGTGATCGCGGCTAAAGGATAGGTCATTACCCGGTCAATCAGGGCCAGGGTTTCTTCCGCAATCTTCTTATAGGCCAGGAACAGCTCGTCCCGGTCGGAAATCCAGCCGGTGAGCACCTCCATCAGGCCCATCCGGTTGCACAGCTCCTGAAAGGGTCCGTCAACCACGGCACAGACTGGCAATTCAGCATCGCGGGCGGCCTGCCCCACCGCCTTGCCGTCAAAATAGCGGTAGCCCAGGTCTGCTTTGTCTGCTCCGGTCCCTGCCACGGAAAGGCAAACCAAATCATGGCCCAGTTCTTCGGCCATTTGAATGTGGTTTTCAAGGGTGTCTTCCAAGCCGGACTGTGAAAAGAGTTTCGTTCCAAGCCAGAGTTCTCCCTTGGGAATGTGGGAACGGCCGGACACGGCCAGTCTGGATTTTAAATGATCAAACGGGGTGGACACGCCTGCCTCCGCCAAGCAAACAGGTGAATCTGCACGGTCCGGTATGCGTTTGTCAAAAATACCGAATGCTTGCGGACCAGGAGTCACCATTGTCAGAAAAGAAAGTCCTCCAGAAAATGACGACCTTTTTTCAAATAATATATTGCGTTTGTCGATCTTTTTTTCGTAGTATATATATTTTTTACATTTGGGGTACCCATTATGAAATCGTGCAGCAGGCCATCGGGCCGACCAACCGGCCAAATGGTCATCGGGTCAGATGATACCGCCATGGCGTACCCGAACCATCCGATTGCCGATCCAGATCCCATTCGCCAGGAAATTGCCCTGTTCACGCTGATCCTCCCCCCTCCTATTTCCCTTGACCTGCTATGCGCCATAACCGGAGGGTCTCCGGTCAGGATTCTCCAGTTGGTCGAGGATCTGGTCCAGTCGAAATTTTTGTCGCGTCTCAGCGACAAGGGGGTCGGCTACTACCGCTTGATCAACTACAAAAACATAAACGTCCTCCTGCGCCAGGTGCCCCGGGAAACCATGACCGGTCTTGCAAAAAAGGCAATCTCCGGGGTCTACGCCCATATGCCCGACAATGCCCAGAGATGGCTTCATATCGCCCACATCTATCAGATTTCCGGCATACCGGTACAGCATTTCAAGGACTTGATCCGGGCGGGCCACTACTGCCGTGACCTGAACCTGCCCGTAGATGCGGCCGCTTACTACCGAATGGCCCTGGAGGCCATGGTTGATACCGCCCTGGTGTCCAGCCAGTACAAGGATTTCATCGATGCGGCCATCGGGCTGTGCACCTGTCGGGATACCGCCCTATCCAAGGACATCCAGAGACAATTCCTCAATCTTGCTCTCGAAATCAGTGAACATGTCGATGATCCGGTGCGTCGGATCAGGCTGAGGGTGCTGTTGGCCAAGACCTATATCAAGACCATTCATTCCGACGTGGCGGCTAAGCAACTGGAACTCGCCGGCCAGATGTTGGCCAGGCACAATTTCCCTTCAGATGTCAGAATTCAGGTGGGCTTGGCCAATTCCGAACTGCTTTTCTGGAAGGGGTATATCAGCAAGGCCATCGAATGCTACGAATCCGCCATCGGTAACCACGAGGAACTCCCGCCCGATGTGGAAACCCTAAAAAGCTGCATCCGACTGGGATGGGCCTATGGGAACGCCGGCGAAACCGCCCGGGGTGTTGGCCTGATCCGGGCGGTCCGGCGTAAGGCCAGGGATCTGGCGGCCCATGATCTGGAACAGTACGCCACCCTGGTCCTGGTCATCGTGCTTTCTGACGCCCGTCGAATCGACGAAGGCGAAGTCTTTCTCAAAAAGATCTTTGAAGCACCGGAAGAACTCCTGGACCACTACACCTTGTGGCCGGGCAACGGCAAACGCGCCTACTTCGCCTTCTGCCGGGGAAATAACGAAAAGGCCTTTGATTACCTGGGGCAGGCCTGGGAAAACTCCAAGGCTCTGGGCACCCCCCACCACCGTGGGCCTGACAACCTCGAAGTCATGCTGGGCCTGGAAGAGAAAGGCATGGTCCATCCCGAGTGGAACTTTGAATTCGACGTGGACCGCCTGCTCCGTTGGCCCGACATCTACATGCAGGGCGTAGCCCACCGTTTCAGGGCCCTTAAAGCCTTTCGCGCCAAGGGCGAGATGAAACTGATCAAGGAAGACCTGGAGCGAAGTCTTTCTCTATTATCCCAGGCCGGGGCTAAAATTGAACTCGCCCACGCTCAGATCCTCATGGCCCGGATCAGGATTGACGAAAAAAAGATACAGGTGGCGGAAAAGCTGCTGAAATCCGCCTGGGAGGTCTTTTCCAAGGTCAATCCTGACCTATTCCCCAAAGATCTCAAACCCTATCTGGATCGTACCTCCAAGAATGCCATTTGGGTGGAATCCCTGCTCAAGGTCAGCGATGCCCTGGGGTCCATCCGCAACCGCAACGAACTGCTCAACCAGATTATCCGTCAGGCCATGCGCGTTGCGGGCGCGGAAAGGGGAGCAATCTTCCTGCGGCAGAGCAAGCGGCTGGAAATGGTGGCCAGCCGAAACATCAAGACTCCGGATATTCAGCAAGAGCGCTTTGCCGATCAAATGCGTCTCATCGAACAGGTTTTTGAGTCCGGAAAGGAGATCGTGACCCAGGCTGAGGTTTGCCAACCCACTGAAATCGGCAACTTCCACGTCAAGGGCTGGACCGGCTGTTTTCCCATCCGTCTCAAGGCCAAGGTTCTGGGCGTGGTGTTCATGGACCGCGGTCCCACCATGCTGCAGTTGCCCGAGGACGAGACGGCACTCCTGCGGATTATCAGCAACCAGGCGGCTGTGGCTTTGGAAAGCATAGAAGCATATGAAGAGCTCATTGATCTTAAAAGCGAACTGGAAGCCGAAACTCATTTCTACCGAGAGACCTGTGAACCCAGTGCCTTCAGAACCCAGATGATCGGACGCTCTGAACCCTTCAAGCAGATGCTCAAACTGATCAGCAAGGTGGCCAAATCAGACAGTACGGTTTTGATCACCGGCGAGACCGGTGTGGGCAAGGATCTGGTGGCCCAGGCCATTCATCAGCACGGCAACCGTTTTTCAGGTCCCTTCATCGCAGTCAATGTGGTTTCGCTGAGTCCGGAACTCCTCGCCAGCGAATTGTTCGGCCACGAAAAAGGCGCCTTCACCGGGGCCTCGCAGACCCGGAAGGGCCGGTTCGAACTAGCCAGCATGGGCACCCTGTTCCTGGACGATATCGATGCCTTTTCCCTGGATATCCAGGCCAAGATGCTTCGGGTCCTGGAAACCAAAGAGTTCGAACGGGTGGGCGGCACCCAGACCCTGAAGACCCGGTTCAGGCTTCTGGCAGCCAGCAACCGGAACATCGAGGATCTCGTTAAGCAGGGTCTGTTCCGTTCGGACTTCTATTACCGACTCAACGTCTTTCCCATCCGGATTCCCCCCCTGCGCGAGCGGGCCGAAGACATTCCGGCCCTGGCCCAGTACTTCATGGAAATGTTCGGCAAGAAATTCGGCAAGCAGTTCGATACGATCGCCAAGCGGGACCTGAAGCTTCTCATGAATTACCACTGGCCCGGCAATATCCGGGAGCTGCGCCACGTCATCGAACGGGCGGTGCTGCTCAGCCGGAACAGGCACTTGGTCATCCCGCCCCTTGATTCATCAGTCCCCCCCGCGTCCTGCGGCGATGATGCGCAGATCCTTCCCTGGCGGGAAATGGAGGCCCGGCATATCCTCAAGGCCCTGGCGCGGTGCCGGGGGAAGGTCAGCGGTGCCGACGGCGCGGCCGAAATGCTGCGGATCAAGCCCACCACGCTTTACTCCAAGATGAAACGTCTGGGTATAGAACGGGACACGTACCGTCGCAGGCAGGACGAACCCTGATGGCTGGGGCAAGCCTGATTGCCGGGCGCTGCCGGAATTCCAGCAGCACCTGACATTGCACATCCGTTCAATCAAACCCTTAGAACATCTTTTTGCTCATTTCGTTAATCGCTTCTGTGGCAGCATCATAGACGCCGGGGAAAGAGCTGAAATTCAGGCCTTGAGTCAGGCACGGGATAAAATAGTGCTTTCCGCAGCTTTCACAAGCCTTTCGCACCTGTTCAGATATGGCTTCTCGGGTCCAGTCCGGATGATCCAGTGGGCCGCTGTCCAGTTCACCCATGAAGGAAATCTGACCGCCGAACTTTTTGATCAGTTCAGGGGTGTTGTTGGTGGTCATGACGCCCTGCCAGATATCGATGCCCATGTCGATCATGTAGGGGACCAGGTTGGCCGCATAGGAATCGCTGTGGTGTACGATGAGTTCCACCCCGTTGTCCTTCCAGAATCCATAAGCTCGCTTGTAGGGTTCCAGGAAAAATTCTTCGAACATGTCGGGGGACATGAAAGAGGAGCGCTGGCTGCCCCAGTCGTCGTGGTGGAAGAGGGCATCGGGTTTCAGATACTTGATGACCTGCTTGGCATATTCGATTTCGTAATCGGTAAGGTAATTGATGAGATCGTGCATGGTTTCGGGCTCTTCATAAAGCGCCATCATGGCATTTTCCATCCCCATAAGCATATGGGTCATCTCAAAGGTGCCGGAAGCGAAAAACACCGTTACGAACTGTTCCCTTCGGTCAACTGATTCAGCATGCTTTACGGCCGCTTCCCAGCGCTCTTCGGAAAACATCACCGACGGCGCCTTGACCATTTCCTTCCATTGGGTCACGTCCTTGAGCACGATGAAATCGCCGGTATGCACCGGGAAGGGCCCCAGCTGGTTTTCAGGCCAGCTGTAGGTGATCCCCCATTCGTTGGTAATGGTCTGGCCTTTCTGGGGGCGGGTTCTCAGGGGTGCCTCCAGGATGATTTCAAGGAATTCATACTGGTTGACAAACCGGTCCGGATTGCCGCCCTTGATGGTTTCCATGAGATTTTCTCTTTTTGTCAGCATGGCTTGTTCTCCTTGTGGTGTTTTGCGCAAGACTAGAATTTATAAGACAGCTACCAGTTGCTTGGCTTTGATCGCGGCACGCCCGGCATCCGGAGCATAGCCGTCCGCACCGATCTCATCGGCAAACGTCTCGGTGACTGGAGCCCCGCCCACAATGACCTTGAAGCCGGACAGCCCGCTGGCTTTGATCTCAGCCACAGTATTTTTCATGGCGGGCATGGTGGTGGACAGCAGACCTGAGCAGGCGACGAGCTTGACGTTCGGGTTGGATTTGATGGCCTCCACAAACTTCTGGGCCGGGACGTCCACGCCCAGATCCACCATGGTGAAACCGGCGCTTTCCAGCATCATGGCTACCAGGTTCTTGCCGATGTCATGGAGGTCGCCTTGAACCGTACCGATAATGCAGGTGCCCAACGAAACGGAAGCGTCACCGGCCAGATGGGGCTTGAGGATTTCCACGCCCTTGGACATAGCCTTCGCGGCAATGAGCATTTCCGGAACGAAAATGGCGCCGGATGAAAATTTATCGCCGACCACGCCCATGCCGTTAACCATGGCCTGAAGAATGTCCAGGGCGGCGTTGCCCTCGTCCAGGGCTTCCTGGACCAATTCGGGGACGAGTTTGGTTTTACCGTTTTCCACATTGATTTTTACGTCTTCAAGTTTAGACATGATTCTTTTCCTTATTTTCCGAAGTTAATGATTGGCCTTCTGGATAAAGCCTATTTTACGGGTCCATAGAGCCCGGCCCTGTATCCGTTGATGTACTCCATGCAGTATTCATCGTCACCCTTGAGGGCTTGGGTGGCGTAAATCAGCCCCATCATGTGCTTGTGCAAAGGGTTGATAATAGCGCTGTCCATGCCGGCGCCCATGGCCAGGACCAGGAATGCCTGATTCACGAACTTGCGGGCCGGCAAATTGAAGGAGATGTTGCTGGCCCCGCCGGTGACGTGGATGCGGGGATACTGCGCCTTGATTTTTCGGATGACGTCCAGCACGGTGCTGATGCCGTCTTCGGAAGTGCAGAGCATCTCCACCAGGGGATCGATGTGCAGGCGGGAGGGGTCGATGTTGAATTCCTTGGCCCGTTCCATGATGGTGGCAAAGACCTCCATACGCTGCTCGCCGCTTTTGGGGATGCCGGTGTCGTCGCACAGGAGCGCTACGCACTCCCATTTGGTGCCGGCGATGACCGGAAACACCACGTCGATCTTGTTGCCTTCCAGGGAGACAGAATTCACCAGCCCGGGTTTGTTGCAGAACTTGATGGCTGCAGCACAGATTTCGGCGCTGGGGCTGTCTACTGCAATTGGGGTGTCGGTCACCTCCTGGACCAGGTCGATAAGCCACTTCATGGTGTCCAGTTCCACGGAAACGTCGGTAGAAGCACAGACATCGATGAAATTCGCCCCGGCATCGGCCTGGGACTTCGCCAGATCTTTGATGAATTCGACATCTCTCTGCGAGATGGCTTCTGCAACGGAGGGGATGGCGCCGTTGATCTTTTCTCCAATGATAATCATGTGAACAACTTCCTGTGTTAGGGGTTGAAACCTTCAGCCGCCAGATCATTCCTGGGGCCGCGATTTGAGAAAAAGCAAAACAATACCGCCCAGAAGAGAACCCAGGCCCATGACCAGGGCCACGGAGGGCAGGCCTGCACCAAATTGCAAAAGGAGCCCGGCCAGTATGGGCGATATCACCGCACCAGCCCTGCCCATGCCGATGACGAAACCTGTGCCCGTGGCCCGGACATGGGTGGGAAAGGCAATGGCCAGGATGGAGTAGAGGCCGGAGATGCCGGCATTTCCGAAAAATCCGGCACAGGCTGCCAGAAGCTTGATCTGGTCGAGATCGGCAGAGGCCCTGCCGAACACGGCCACAAAAATCGATGTCAGCATCAGGATGATAATGGTCAGTTTCTTGAGTTCGATCTTGGTGGTCAACCAGCCGAAGACCGCACCACCGGAGGCACCCCCCATGTTGGCCCAAACCAGCACCTGCCCGGCCAGCGCCGGGGCGAAACCCATGTCCGCCACGATTTTGGGGGACCATTTGAGGATGAAATAGAAGGTGGTGATGTGCAGAAAATAGGCACAAGTCATAATCAGGGTGGCTACAGCCAAATTCGGCGAGAAGATGCTGGAGAGGGATTTTTTCCCGGTCTCTTCTTCCTGCGCAGGCAGCCTGTCGATTCTTGGGAATTTCATTCTGGCGAGGGCGGTGTTGATTTTGTCCAGCGCCCCTCGGGGCTGCTTCCGGGCCAGCCAGAAGACTGACTCGGGAACAAAAAAGTAGACTGCGGGAAGCATAATACCCGTAAGAACGGCGCCAAAGTAGAAAATAGCCCGCCAGTCGTTGGCAGCCAACAAGAAGGAGGCGAACAGGCCGCCAAAGGTGCCCCCCAAAGGATAGCCGATGACCATGAAGGATATGCAAAGACCTCTTCGTTTTTTACTGGAAAATTCGGCCACCACCGCATTGACGCAGGCCAGGATGCCGCCGATGCCCAGTCCGATGAGAACCCGCCAGGCCGACAGCTGGATGGTATCCGTGGCGGTGGTCACCATGACCATGCCGCCTGTCATCACGGCCAGGCAGCCCAGCAGCGTCGGCCGCCGTCCGAACCGGTCGGCCACACCCCCCAGGAAAAAGGAACCGATGGCCATGCCGATGAGTTCCATGGACATGACAATGCCCAGGGCCGCCTGGGGTGTTCCCCACTCTTTTGCAATGCCAGGCGCCGCAAAGCTGATAGAGAGGACGTCGAATCCATCAATGGCATTCAACAGCATGGTGATGATTACCACCGCGACCTGAAGACCGCTCATTTTTTCCTGATCAATATACGTCCTGGGGTCTTTCATTTATTTCTCCGTCTGTAGTCATACCTGTTGACTTGGGTGGCTCCCGGCAGCCTTCGGGATGCCGGGAGCCGGTGCTGCCGAATATGGATCAGATACTAGAAAGTGTACTTCACGTAGCTCTGAACCTTCATCATATCGCCCTCGGTTCCGTCCATGACTTCTTGCTCCATGGCTGTGAAGCCCAAGGCGCACTCGATGGCAGGCGTCGCCTGCCAGGCCAGCATGGTGTGCCAGGCAAAGGCATTCTTGTTGGCGATCCCGGTCAGGACACCTTCCTCGTAGGCATCATCGTCATTCTCGGAGTACCCGAAACCTGTGGTCCAGGCCAGTTCAGGTCCCAGGGCAATGGTCACACCGGCGTTGATGCTGGCGTACTTGATGGTTTCAACATCTCCATCATCGGAAATGCCGGCGCCGGCATTAAGACCCAGGCCGGCGTAGCGGCCGATACCGTCACCATAGGTCAGGCCTGCATAAATCTTGTGCCCCTTGCCGAAACCGATGTGGGAGGTCAGGTTCAGTGCATAGGCTGTGGCGCTCTTATCGTCCAATTCAAAACGCCGGATCAGGACTTTGGGGGAGAGGTGGAAGTTGGGGCCGGCACTCCAGAAGTATTTAACGATAAAGTCCGGCATGGTTTCGGTATGGTCGCTTTCCATGTTTTTAAACAGGGTGCCGCCCCTAGTGAAACCGCGGTCCGGGTTTTCAGCAGCCAGGGCTATGAAATGGCCTTTGGAAAAGTCATGGGTCAACCGGACCTGGGGTTGACGAACAAAGGGCTGGCCCGGGTCACCGGCCAGATCCATGACAGGCACTGCGCCGGCAAAGTCCATGAAGGTGGTCCAGGTCTGACCGGCCAAAATGCTGTTGGCCCTGAATTTCAGCGCTCCGAAGGCATGGCGAAGACGGAACTGTCGGCTGCTGGACCAGGTGTCGGTGGAATAGTCCATGTCGCTGTTGTAGTCACCCTCCAGAACAGTGGACAGGATACCGTAATCAGTTGCAGTCTCGGTTTTCAGCCAAAGACGGCTCTCACGGGCGGTCATGCTGAAACGGTTTTCGTCGGCATGGGCGGTTCCGTCGAGAGGCACACCATAGGCGTTGACCTCATCGCCCAGGCCGTTGGGAATAGAGTCATTGGCATTGCCATCGATGTCGTACATGGCGTAGAGCTTGATGTAACCGCCAAGGGTGACCTTGGTACCCTTGACATCAAACTCAACGGCATCGGCGGATCCGGCGGCGAGACAGGACAGGAACAGCGTGGCAGCGGCAAATGCGGCCCGTTTCACCGTAATCATCCTTGAAAAACGGGTTCTCAAACGATTCATCTCTTCTCCTTTTGTACAGTTTGTCCTATTGGTTTGCGGATTTGGGTTCTCCCAGATCCTGTATCAAGCAGGGCCGCAACGGCTCTGCGGGTTCCCAATGCCAAACCCGGGGGATCGTTCAATGCCCGGTCTTCCCGGAACTGCGCCTACTTGCGGGCAGCGATTTCTTGCTGCATATCTTTGAGCTTCTCGGGCGTTATGCGATAAAGCATTATGATGATCAGGAGACCGACGCCGATGAACAGGGCAGGGACCAGGGCGATACCGTTCTTGATTCCCTGAACTAGCTCAGGAGTGGCCGCCATATCCGCCACATAGCCGGCGGAGACCAGGACGCCGGTAATAACAACGCTCCTGACAAAGATGGCCGTCTTGATGGGGAAGCTGATCAGGGACATGATAAAGCCCCGGGCATTCTTCCCGGTTTTCCATTCGCCGTAATCCACGGTGGCGGAATACATCGCAACGCCCAGGGCGTCGGGCATGCCGTAGCCCAGGTAGGCCACGAACATGACGATCATGAAGGTGACGTGGTTCATGGGTATCAGCCAGACGAGCAGCAGACCGATGATGAAAAGGCTCAAGGACAGGATATAGGTGTTTCTCTCACCAAACTTCTTGGCCAGGGGGGCGGTCGCCATGGCACCGAAGAAGCAGACCACATTGAGACCGGTGAAGAAAATGGCGATCACAGCCAGGTTGGCGATCACGTATTTGAAGTAGTAGAAGGCCATGCCAAAGATGATGAACCGGCCCAGGTAGCGGCCGAGTTCGGCCAGCATCAAGCCGATGAGGGGCGGGTTGACCACTATCTGCTTGAGCATTTCACCGATGCCCATTTTGTCCCTCGCTTCTGCCTGGGCATTGGCTTTGGGATGGTAGGCATACTCTTTGGTGATGGAGAACAGGGTCCAGTAGCAGAGAATCATGATGATCCCCGAAGCGACAACGGTCAGGGTACAACCCAGGGCCTGGTTGCCGCCCCCGAGCACCTGGATGCTCTTGGCACCGATCATGGAAAAGGCGATTGATCCCAAGGCGTTGAACATTCCCCGGTTTGAGGCCATGGAAATGCGGTCTTCACGCACGGTGGTCATGGAGTTGTTCATGGCGATATGGCCGGCATAGAAGATGTTCCAGATCAGGTGGGAAATGATGAACCCCAGAGAGACCAGGATGGCATTGATGGTGGGGTCGCCGATTTTGGAGAACTGCAACACGAAGAACATCGCCGCCAGGGGCGGGCCGATGAGCAGCCAGGAGCGGTAACGGCCCCAGCGCATGCTGCTCTTTTCCAGGATGATACCAGCCGTGGGCACCCAGACAATGTCAAAAATGCTGGTGACCATGAGCACTGTACCGGCCATCGCCACAGGGATCTTTGCGTAGTCGGTCAAAAAAGCGGCGAAGAAAAAAATTTCCATGTTCACGAAAAGTTGAAATCCGAACGACGGTAATCCATAAAGATTGATGACCGATCGTTTCAGGCTTTTGATCTGGGCCTCCATACACGTCTCCTCTCCTCCACAAGTAATTGTCAACGGCGACTGCTCTGTTCAGGCACCTTTGTCTGGTTGTTAAAAAGACAAAGAAAAACTTGCCTATCATCGGCAAGAGGTATGCCAGGTGGGGGACTTTAAAAAATGATAATTTATCAATAAGTTAAACGGAATGCAGGGAAGCCTGCCATTGCGAGAGCGACTCGATATTTCGTAAATTTACATTATTTCGAGAAAAGGATTAGAATTCTGTTAGGGGTGATTTGGAAGGAGAAAAATGGATCATGCATCAAAATGATAGATTTCGTAAAATGCTGGCAGAAGCACCACCTCGGCCAACGCCGGGGTCCATTGGCTGTTGACGTGATCGGATGCCGGCTTTGGCCGGCATGTAGTAAAGGTTATTGGTATATATTTTGCTTTATTCTTCGAAATCAAAGCCGATAAAGGACAAGCCATAAAAAAGATTTGCCTAACCTGTTTGATTTGCCCCCACCCGTTCAGCCCAACCCGTCCAAAGGCCGGGGCGTCCGGCTGACGGGCCATGGAATGTCAGCTATGCCGATGAGAACACACTACATTAAAATTCTATCCCAGAACAGAATCCTGAAAATCGACTCAAACCTAAACCTGTTGGAAGCCCTCATGCGTCACGGCATCTTTCTCAGAGCCGACTGCGGCGGTCAGGGCATCTGCCGCAAATGCCGGGTGGAACTCCTGTCAGAGGACGGTCGCCTGGAATCGGTCCTCGCCTGCCAAACCAGAGTGGTCCAGGATCTGACCATCCGGATACCCGAGAGCGCCATCTCCTCTTCCTTTATCATGGACAAGGCCCAGGTGGATCTGCCCGACTCCTTTTACCGGCGCTTCCAACCCTTGGGCGCAGATCGGCTGGGGGCTGCCGTGGATTTGGGCACCACCACCGTCGCCGTTTATCTTTGCGACCTGCTGCGGGGTGAAGTCCTGTCATCCATCGCCCTGAAAAATCCCCAGGCGCTATACGGCGCCGATGTCATGAGCCGCATCACGGCAGTGGTGCACGATGTTAACACTTTGAACAACATGCAGGCGCTCACGGTCAAGGGTATCCAATGGGGGATCGACACACTGATTTCCAAGGCAGCCATTCCCGGAGCGGCTGTGGCCAGAATGGTGGCGGTGGGCAATCCCACCATGATCCACATCCTGGCCGGAGTGGACCCCAGCCCCCTCGGCACCGCACCTTACCAGCCGGTTTTTTCCCGGCCGCGGACCTTTGACGCCAAATCCCTGGGATTTGACAGCACCTTCCCTATCCAGACCCTGCCCAACATGTCCGGTTTTCTGGGCGGCGATATTCTGGCCGCGGCCCAGGCTGCCGATATGATCGCTCAGCCAGACGGCACCCTGCTCATCGACCTGGGCACCAACGGTGAACTCGTCCTCAAACAGAACGATCAGCTTTTCCACGCCACCTCCTGCGCCACAGGGCCGGCCTTTGAGGGGGCCACCCTTTCCTGCGGCATCCAGGCCATTCCCGGAGCCATCAATGGCATTGAACTCGGACCGGGCCGGACTCTGGCCGGGTTTTCCATGGTCAACCCGGAGAATCGACCCGGGCTTAAGCCCACCGGGATTTGCGGGGCGGGCGTAATCAGTTCCGTGGCTCAGTTCTGCCGCAGTGGGGTGATCCGGCCCGACGGTGCTTTCAGTTCCGGGCAGGACCGCTTCACCCTGGTTCCGGAAGATTCCGCCCAGCCCGCCCTCTATCTGAGTCAGAAGGATATCCGTTCGGTCCAGCTGGGCAAGTCCGCCCTGATCACCGGAATCCAATTCCTCCTGAAACGGGCCGGGTTTGACCGCCCGAAAAAGCTCATTATTGCCGGCGCATTCGGGGCCTACCTGCCCAAACCCGATTTGATCAGGCTGGGCATGATTCCCGATTTGGAGGACGACCGCATCAAGATCGCCGGGAACCTGGCCGGTTCCGGTGCGGTTATGGCCGTATGCGATCCGCGTTCCATCCAGGATGCTACGGACATGGCCGCTAAAATACAGACTGTGGAGCTGGCCCTGGACACCCAGTTCCAGGCCAGCTTTGTGGAGAATCTGGGCTTTCCGGATTAGATGGCAGTCTCGGCAGTCATTTTTCGAGGACCTAAAAGGGGCATATCGGCGTCTCTCCCGGAACCTGTGGCAAGCTCAATTGAGAAGAGGATAATATAAAAATGAGGCCGCTACCACTTCGCACGTGACCGCCTCAATGCCCTGACCCAGGCTTTGGGTAAGGATACGCGGACCTTCGGCGTCAGCTTACCAGTTCGATCTTAAGCGGGCAGAGCCCATCATGCTTTGAAGAATTTGACAATCCGCAGCCGTTGGACGAGGATATTGGCGGCATGGCGTAAAGGACCAGGCCCCCATCCATAACAAAAGGAGATTATCCCATGGCCCGACAGAGGCCGGACAAAACCGGCGGTGACCACCGGCCCACGGGGCCCAACAGTTACCGCTCAGACCATGCCCGAATGGTGTTTCAAGTCCTCGGCCTTGAAAGGGGGCAACGGTTCCTGGACCTGGGTTGTGGCCCGGGGGACTGGTCCCTGGCCGCAGGCGGCATCGTCGGGCCCACCGGCCAAGTTTTTGCCCTGGACATTTGGGAGGCCATGGTGGCCGGTCTGAACGCCGAGGCCAGATCCCGGGGTCTGGGTCATGTCCAGGCCATGGTGGCCGACATCACCGCCGGCTTACCCTTTTCCGACCGTTCCATGGACGCCTGTTTCATGGCCACCGTCCTCCACATGCCCAAAGTCACCCCGAAAATTCCGGTCATCGCCGACGAAATGCGCCGGGTCCTAAGGCCGGGGGGGCGCTTGGCCCTCATCGAAAGCCTCAACCCCGAGGCCGCCCGCGGTCTGCCCATCAATCCCCGCCTGTCACCCGAGGGCATCGAAAGACAGATGACCCGGGCCGGATTCCGTCAAACCGGCCGGAAGGACCTTGGGTACAATTACCTGTTTCATTTCCAATAAGACCCAAGGGACCGCCGACGCCTGCCTCATTCTGCGGCCCCCATTATGGTCCACCTCTCCCTGCTATAGAACCGTCGGCACGGCCATACTTTTTATCTCCATTGTGTTGATCCTGTGCTTTTCGGCTACTCGATCTCGGCGGCAAAGGTGTTCGTCAACATGGGCTACCTGGTCGCCGCCGGTATCTTGGCGGCCCTACTGGCCGATGACTTCATCACTCCAGTGCTGTTGAATTGGGCCCGGCCGTTCGGCAAAGGAGAATAGGGCGACGAGGAATTTGCAGGATATCGCGAGGACCGGCCTGATTGAGCCGGCCATCAGCGGGCGAGTCAGAAGTAATCCTCAGACATGGTGGGGGATTGGCCTGAAAATTGAAACGGTGAACCGTTTCTCCCTGGCTGTCTATTGAAACCGGATATGGATGATTTTCATCATTTTTCTGAAGCCGGGCAGGACCGCTAAAAGTCGATAGACGAGCGTGTGTTTGTTTTTGTGCCTGTCGAAATAGAAATGCTCGTCAATGAATTTTACGCCAATGTCCCAGCTTTCAATCTCTTTTCCGGTTTTAACGCCCCATTTGAAGGTGGCGTCATATTTTTTTATGTCGGGATGCTTCGCCGTTCTTTTGACCACGAACGGCGACATGGCTTCCAGCAGCATTTCCGCATGCGGGAAATTCTCGCCGATGGTTTTCAGTAACAATTTTACTTTTGATGCCGTGAAGTACATCAGCAGCCCTTCCGCGATGAGAAGGAGAGGGGTATGGGGGGGGATTTGCTCCATCCAGGAAAAATCGAAAGCCGATTTCGAAATGAACCGGTTCCGCCGGGTTTCCTTGAAAAAGTGCTTTCTCAGAGCAATGACTTCGGGCACATCAAGGTCGAACCAGCGGACTGACGCGTTATCCAGTCGGTGAAAGCGGGTGTCCAAGCCGCAGCCGAGATTGACGACCACCGCGTCTTGTTGGTCCGAGAGAAAACGCCGGGTCAACTCATCGAGTATCTCGGTGCGTATGGAAATGCCAACTTGGGAGCCTTTGGAGACTTCATTTTCGCCTGAAAAGTCGTAATCGATGCGCTCCAGCATTTCCACCGACTTGGGGTCATTGATAATGCCGTTGGGCGTTTGCGTTTCCAGGTAACGTGCCCTTAACGGAATCAGCAAGGTTTTGGGAACGTCTTTCAATCGTGATGGGATTTTTTGATTTGCCATAGGGTGAACCTTCTATTATCGAGGTGTGAAAATCAGCAGGCCGGCTTGGTAGGCAGCAATTCCCCATACCAATGAGAGCGTGGTGTAGTAGATTACCGAGCCGAGCGTCCATTTCAGGGATTTGGTTTCATAATAGATCGCCCCCACGGTTGCATAGCAGGGTACGGAAAAGAGGATGGCGAAGATGAATGCCAGCGCACTGGGACGGGAGACGGATTCGGCCAGTACACGCCCCACTGCAGCGTTGCCGGCCTGGGGGAAAAGTTGGCCCATCATCATATGGGGCAACGACCCGTCCGCAGTTTGAAGCCCGTAGAGAACCGCCATAGCAATCAATGCAGCCTCTTTTGAAAAGAAGGCGACGAACAGACAGGTGAGCAGTTTCCAGTCCATCCCCATCAGCATGCCGACGGGCTCGAAACACCTTACGGCCGACGCAAGGTAGCTGTCGACCATGTTGCCGCCGGGGAAGTACGACAGTGCCCATACCACCACGACGATGGCCATGATCAACGAGCCCGCCTTTTGAAGGAAAGCCTTCAAATGCCGCCAGACATAGTTCCAGATAGTGCGCCAGTTGGGCATATGGTAAGGTGGCAGTTCCATGAGCATGCCGTCCCCGATGCCTTTCAGCACGCTATGGTCGAGGAGTTTCGAAGTGATAACGGTCTGAAGGAGCAGCGCAGCCACAGCCGCAATGACAATCAGTGGCGCGATGGGACCGAAAAAGACTCCGATGATGAACGCGATGGTCAACATCACGCCGGGGCAGGGGACATGCGAAGAGATGACAATGGTTTTGAAACGCTGCCGTGTGGTCTCGACCACACGGCAGCCCATGACTGCGGCGATGTTACAGCCGAGCCCCATGAAAAGTGGCATAATCGATTTGCCCGGCAGTCCGATTCGGCTCATGAAGAGATCGGCGACATAGGCCATTCTGGGAAGATAGCCGATATCCTCGATTAAACCGATGAACAGCATGATCGCGAAGATGAATACGGACACACCCCAAACCATGCGCAATCCGGGGATCAGCCCCTGGCAGATAAAGTCCGTCAGGACGGGCAGGCCGTCGCCGGCCATGTGTTGAATGGACTGTATGCCTGTGACGGCCAGTGGATGTACGACGGCCACGCTACCGAAGGCCGTCATGGCCGACAGGATAAAGCCGGTTAAGGTCACCGCTATTCCCAGGATCGCACCGGCCAGGGGATGGGTGGCCACCGTGTCGAACATGTTGCGGCGAATGGGGGTGCCGTCGGAATTGTTCCGGACCAGGCAGGAGGCCAGAATCTTTTTGATCCAGTCATAGCGGGCATTGGCAACGGCCAATGCACCCTGGTGATCGGCGGGGAGCATGGCGCGAAGCGATTGCCATTGTTCTTCATGCATTCGTTGCTGCATCAGGTCGATGATACCGCCATCACCTTCCAGCAGTTTCTGGGCCACCCACGCGGTTTGATGAGCGGTGGGGACGTATCCGCGGATACAATTCTCGATTTGACCCAATAGGCTTGTGAACGCGTTTTCCGGGTCGAAGTGGATTCGATGGTATGAAGGACGGGCGCACGCCTCTGTGTCGATGGCCTCAGCCAGATCGCCGATTCCGATGTTTTTGGAAGCCGTCATGGGAACCACTCTCAGCCCCAGGTGTGATGCCAGGCGATCCACATCGATGGTAAGGCCTCTTACCCGGGCGACATCCATCATGTTGAGCGCTACCACCAGCGGGACGCCGAGGGGCAGCATCTCGGCGACCAGATACAATGATCGTGTCAGTTGTGAGGCGTCGACCACCACGACGACAAGATCCGGAGCCTCCTTGATGATAAAGTCCCGGGCAATGATCTCCTCTTTGGAGCCGGCGGAAAGGCTGTAGGTGCCCGGCAAATCCACTATCCGGCAGGTCGAGCCGTTGCGGGCAAATCGGCCCTCCATTTTTTCCACGGTCTTCCCGGGCCAGTTTCCCACATGCTGATTGGAACCGGTTAGGGAGTTGAACAGTGTGGACTTGCCCGTATTAGGCTGGCCGGCAAGTGCAACGGTGATCACCTTCCGGCTCCGGCTTGAAGATTCATTCAGCGGCATGGCCCCTCCTTACGATGACGCGTTTGGCCTCGCTGCGGCCCAAAGCCAATTGCGTATCCCGCAAGAACACGATCATCGGGCCGAACCTGAAATTTTGGACGACGAACAAGCACGATGCCGTTGTCAGTCCCCTGCCGGCGGCACGGCTGACGAAGCGCCCATCGCCCGAGATGGATTGGATGACGGCCCAGGTATTGGGCAGAATTCGATCCAGAGATATTTCGGTTTCGGTTGAATCGGTTTTCATGATGGCGTCCTCGCAGATCGATTGGGGTTAGAAAAGATAATTGAGCCGGGCCCCGACGACCGCCGGTTCGCCGGCGCGTCCCGCCTGGTCGAAGCTGTGAACCAGGTAGGCTTCATCCAGCAGGTTTCTTCCGTAGAGGTAGACCGCCCAATCGGCACTTTCATAGCCGATTCTGGCGTTGAGCAGCGTGTAGCTCTCCTGCTCGATCAGGTTTTCTTCGTCCATGTACTTGGGGCCCATCAAGGCCCCGGACAGTGAAGTGAAAAAGCCGCTGTCGTGCCGGTAACGCACACCCAGCGAGAAGCTGTATTCATTGGCATTGGGAAGCCGGTTGCCGGCCAGGTCCCGGCCGCTGGGATGGTTGTCGTAACGATCGAATTCCCCCTCTAACCATCCGAATCCGGCGATCAGATCCAACCCTTTGTACGCCCTCCAGCGGGCTTCCAGTTCCAGGCCGTAGCTGTGCGCCTCGGCGGCATTCTGCTTCATGGCCACACTGCTGCCATCAATCAGAGCGTCGACCTGCATGTCGGTCCAGTCGATGTAAAAGGCAGCCGCATTCAGCTCCAGGCGTTTGTTGGCCAACAAACCCTTGTATCCAATTTCATACGTGAGCGTGTACTCCGGGTCCACAGGCTCACGAACGGCAGCGATATCCACTTGGTTGGCTGCATAATCGCCGACCTTGTAGCCCCGGTCCACGGATGCGTAAATTCTTTGGCGGTCGTCGATAATGTAAGCCAGACTGACCGCCGGCATAACACCCAGCCAGTCGTCATCGCGGGAATATTCTTCAATCGGCCCGGCAAGGACGCCGCCCATTTCGTTTCTTCCCTCCCATGCCAGTTCCCGTTTCTCATAATCGAGGCGAAGCCGAACCCTGAACTCAAGCTTGGACCAGGTTTGCAGACTGACTTGGCCGAAGAGTGCCGCCCCAAGGCTGTCGATGGCCCCGTCGCCGAACATGTGCAGGGTTGCCAGGGGACCGGCATCGTCGCCGAAAGAGAAATCCGTCAACGAGTCGAGCTGCTCCATCAGCAGGTGCATACCGGCCAGCCACTGGAGGCCTGACTTGTTTTTGCCGCTGAACCGGAGCTCCTGGGTGAAGGTGTTGAAGTCTTCATCATAGTCAAAGACCATGAAGTCCAGTTCGGTGGAATCCTGGTCGAACACCGTCTGGTAATTGGAGCGGCTGTAGTTGGTGATCGAGGTGAGGGTGACATCCGTGAATTCTTTTTCCCATGTCAGCGTGGGCGAAAGCAGGTATCCCTTGTTTTCCCCCTCTTCGTTGTTGCTGGTGGTGGTCTTGACGCCCCGGGATATCGGCACATAATCGTCGAAACCGCCATCATAGGTGTCACCGGTCATGGTGAACCTCAGGATGTTGCGATCCGAAAAGGCGATTTCATAGGTGGCCCGCCCGGTGAACTGTTCATGGCGGCTGCCGTCATCCGTGTCCAAAAAATCGTTCTCCATGTATCCGTCGGCACGACTGTACCCCAGGGCCAGGCGGTACCCCTGGTTGCCGGCTACGGGACCGCCGAAGGCCGCCTTGACCTTTTGGGTATTGTAGGATTCCGCTTCCAAAGAGGCGTCAAAACAGAATTCGGATGTCGGCCTGCGGGTAATCACGTTGACCATCCCGGAGTGAGTATTGCGTCCATATAGAGAGCCTTGACTGCCACGCAACAGCTCCACCCGTTCGACATCCAGGAACATGTCCATCCCGGCATAGGGAATGGTCACTCCGTCCACGTTAGTGGTCCAGACTTTGTTCATGTTGGTCATGCCCCCGACTCCGCGGAAAACCACTTGAGTCAAATGGGCATCAGCCTTGTCGACGTTGATGTTGGGCGCCAGATTCGTCAAATCGTCGATTTGGTCGATACCCAGATCCTGCATGGCAAATCCGTCCAGCACCGTTACGTTTGCAGGTACCTCCTGAACCGTCTCCTCCTGTTTGAGAGCGGTGACGGTCACGCTTTCCAGTTCATATGCCGACGATGACTCCTCTTCCAATGCGTCGTTGATGCCTCTCTTTTCATCCTGGGCTGTCGCAGTGCAAACCGACAACAAAAGCCATAACCAAATGAGCCCGACAATCTCCATCCTCCTAAAAAGTCTCTCAGGCCGACTCCGCTTCATCATTCCGCCCCCTATTCGAAAGTTGGGTCTCCAAGGATCCTCCATGCGCGATCTGAATAAATAGGGTATTTGTCGCTTCCATGCTTTGCCTGACGAACGTTTGGCTTTGCCCTACGGACTTTCTTGAAAAGACGCAGGCGGAGGATACAGGGCAGGGGGGGGGAAGAATCTGAACGACCGGTGGTTTAAAACCGATAGCCGACCGAAACGCCAAAGGATAGCGGGGGGCCGTCTTCGGCTATGCCCTTGGCCGCATTTTCAAAGGCCAGGTAATGGCAGTCAAATAGATTTTTGGCCCAGGCATAGGTGTCCAGATGGTTGCCTTCCAGGCCCAGCTTCAGGTTGACGATCTGGTAGGGATTTTCCTTGGCCGCATTGGCATCGTCGAAATAGCGGTTCCCGGTGCCGATCAGGTCCAGACGGCCCATGAAATTCCACTGACCGGCCAAGGGCCTGCGGTAGTTGAGGCTCAGATTAAACGTGTAATCCGGGACCCCGAACACCTGGTTTCCTTCGAAATCGCTGCCAAGGGCCGGATCCGAATAGTGATCGTATTCCGCCTCCAGCAGAGTCAGACCGCCGCTCAGGTCGAGCCCGGGGATGACCGTCCAGGCCAGTTCAACCTCTAATCCCAGGCGGTGGGACTCGCCGGCATTCTCGATGTAAGGGGTGTTGGTGGCAACATCGAACTGATTGATTTGTTCGTCGTCGATGTCCATGTAGAATCCGGCCAGGTTCAGAACGCATCGCTGCCTCGGGAAACACAATTTGGTCCCGATCTCATAGAGACGGCTGGACTCCTCGTCAAAGGCGATACGGTCGGTTCGGTTCGTGGTGTTGAATCCGCCGCTGCGCTGGCCCCAGGAAACAGTGGCATAAATCATGTGGTTTTCAGTCGCATGCCAGGAGAGGCTGGCCTTGGGCAGAATTGCACTGAAATCGTTGGAGGCACTGGGGAAAAGCGTTCGTGAACCGCTACCCTGGTCAGGGGTATCGGTCATGATCCGGTCCATTTTGGCCGTTTCATGTTCATATCGAAGCCCTGCCGTCAATTCCAAGTCGGCGGGAAGCTTGGCCGTGCCCTGGCCGAACAGGGCCGCCCCCTCGTTTTTTCCCTCCGAATCCAGGCGCCGGGAGCCGGTGCCCGCCCCGAAGGGGTTGTTGGGATTGCCGGACATGCCGGACCGAAACAGGGTTTCCTGGGCATTGTCGCTGTCGTTGACAAAATAGTAGATGCCAATCAACCCGTCAAAACGGCCGGATCCGGAAGAGGCCAGCCTCAGTTCCTGGGAGAAGCTCTTCTCATCCTGTTGGTAGTTGAGTCGCGTCATGTCAAAGGGAGAAAAATCCGAATCTACCGATTCCTGGTCCCGATAGTCCCGATATCCGGTGATCCAGGTCAGAGTGGTTTGACCGGCCATGCGATAATTCGCGGTCACGGAGGCGCCCCAGAACCGCTCTTCAGCTGTTCCCTCGTAATCATGGGAATAGTGATAGGCCGGGTCCGCCGCAAGAACTTGGTTGATGACAAACATATTCCTCCGGGTCCGGCGCAGGGGAAAAGCGCCGCCATCATGGTCCTGGCCGTCCAGGCTTAAATTGATATCCAGCTTGTCACCGGGGGTATAACGCAGCTTGATCCGTCCGGCGCCGCCTTCGGTATGACGGCCGTCCTCTCCGGGGGCTGGCGTGTCGTTTTCCATATAGCCGTCTTTGGACAGAACGGTACCGGCAAGGCCGAGAAAAAGGCGGTCTGTGATCAGGGGGGTTCTAAAAAATGCGTTGGCCCTTCGGAAGTCTTCGCTGCCATAGTCCAGGCCGAGGCGGGCTTCGGTTTCATTGTCCAGTGCCCGGGTATGCACATTGATCACTCCGCCCATGGTGTTTTTGCCGTAAAGCGTGCCCTGGGATCCCTTGAGAATTTCAACGCGTTCGATATCGAAGAGAGGGAAGTCGAACATATAGGATTTGCTATAGTTGACCCCGTCCACATAATACCCCGTGGCCGGTTCTCCGGTATGCAGGCTCTTGACGCCGCGCATGAACACCAGGCTGTGGCGCCGTGACCCGAAGTTATAGAATTCAAGGCCGGGAACCTGTTCGGACAATCCTTCCATGTCCGTTACGGAGGCGTCTTCCAGGTCCGTGTCTTTGAGGACGGTGATGGCATCAGGGATATGTTGGACCTCCTGGGGCCGCTTATGGGCCGTAACCGTCATCGCTTCAAGGGTTAAGCGCTTCTGGTCGGTTTCCTGGTCGGCCTGAACCGGGGCCGCTCCCTGTAGGATAGACAGCAGGACCAATAGAACCATGAGGCCGGAGGCCACCCCGGAATACACATCGATCAGCAAATTATCTTTCATCTTCATCTCCATTCGAGCGGGCGCACATGATGTCCAGAAGACGGCCGATGCTGGTGCCATTCTGACGGGCCAGGTCCGCCAGGGATTGGTTCGGGGACTGGATCGTAATCCGGTTGCGGATCAGTTGCTCTATCGATTTTCCGGAATCCCATCCCATATACCGGGCGATATGGGCAGCAGGATAGCCTGCGGCGGTCCCATAGGGGGGAGAGCCGTACTTTTCCATGGAGGCCATACGGCAGGCCCTGGCAACACCCAGGAATTGTTCCATGGGCGGGAGTTCATAGTATCCCCCCACGCAGACGTAAAGCGTCAGGCTCAGGGAAACCGCCAGCGGCACGGCTGGATAACCGGGGCGCCGCCTTTTCAGATAACCCAGTAGAAGCCTCCAGTTCAGGTAGACATGGAGTCCCATGGCCAGGCAAAAAAGGAGGCCGGAATTCAGGTGGAGGGCACCCCAGTGATGGCGGGAAAGGCCCATGAACGACCAGGGACAGAAATGGCCCACCTGGCCGGCCGGTCCGAAATACAGAACCACGCTGGTCACCAGCATGACAAGGCCTGAAAAGGCCAGGGTTAGAGAAGTCGTTTGTTTCGCCATGGTACACCTCAACAGTTAGGGATCTATTCTCTTCAGCAGGTCAGGCTTGTTGCGAGGATATACTTTATAAAATGGTCGGGTTTCTACCCGGAGCCACACGAATTTTGCTCCAGCGGACACGATTAGAGCTTAATTTTTGATGCAGGTCAGGTGCTTCTTGGGCAGGATGTTGAACTGCTTCTTATAGGCCCGGCTGAAATGGCTGACATTGGTGTAGCCCACCGCCGAAGCGGCCTGGCTGACATTCATGTCGGTTTCGTGGAAGATGCGGTTGGCCTCCTGCATGCGGTATTGGTGAAGGTATCTGAAAACCGAAACGCCGTATAGCTGGTAAAACCCCTGTTGAAGCTTGTTCATGTTCAGGCCGGTCTTCCTGGAAAGCTGCTTCAGGCAGGGCGGAGCGCTCAGGTTTTGAATCAGCAGGTCGCGGGCCTGGATGACCCGGTTGTGAACGTCGAAATGAAGGGGGCCTGGAAATCGGCGTTGGGTATTTGCCCGCTTGATCTGCCCGGCGATCAGATCCAAGGCAATTCCCTGGTAGAAAAGAAGCGCCGGCGTTTCCGGGGAGGGCCCCTCTACCAGCCGGTGCAGTGTCGATTGCATACCCATGGACATGCCGGCCCTGTAAGCGCAGAATCTGTCAACCGGTCCCTCCATCAGCGGCTTGAAAGCATCGGGAACGGTTTCCCTGTCCACTTGAAAAAGATCATAGAAAACCGGCAGGGACAGGTGAATGTGGACCACGCGGATGTGGGTTCGGCCGGGAATGATCAGCTCCCCCTCCTGGCGGGGGAGATACAATATGCCGCTGGCCCCTTCATGGTTGGAAAATTCCTGCCGTGAAAGGCCCGGGGCCTTTATCCGGTTGATATAATTCCCGGCCAGGATGAAGCCGAAATTCAGGGTGGGCTGATCTTTTTCATATGCGAGCCTGATCTGTTGCCGGGATTCAATATCCAGCCGGCTGATCCAGAATCCATCTTGAATGCGGTAAGCCCAGCGATGCCCGTCGGACAGGATTCCCCCGGGGTCCTTGATGGGAAAGGGGCTGTCCTGGGGATCCGGCACCGGGGGGCGGTCATTTGTTATTTGACTATCGTTTGAGTGCATTCGTGGTAGAATCTTGCAGTTGAAGCATTCTCTGTTATGGTGTTTCCCGAAGCCCTAAGTGAGCATCCGTGATGGAGCTACGCCAAAGTATTTTTTAAAAGCCTTGGTAAAATTGCTGTGCTGGGCATACCCAACTTCGAATGCCACTTCGGTGACATTCATCTGAGTGTTTTCCAATAGCGTTCTGGCCCGTTCCAGCCGGCAAATGCGCAGATAGTCAAATACGCTCGTTCCAAAAAGATGGTGAAATCCTTGATTCAGCTTGTTTTTATTGATGCCCACCCGGCTGGCCAGTTCGAACAGCGAGGGCGGATGCTCGAGATCGCTGACCAGGATATCCCTGGCCCGGCGGATGCGTTCAATCTCAGCCAAATGCAGTGACGGTCCAGAACAGGCGATTTTCCTGGGGAAAAGTCGGGCCATGCTTTGAGACACCAACTCCATGGTTTTACCTTCCAGATAGAGTTTTTTGGATAAGGTATCTCCGGGCGGGTTGCGGATCTGGTGAAGGATGGCGTTGATGGCGGGTGTCATATCCGATGTTTGATGAAACAGCTTATCATTGGGTGCATGGACAATGTCGAGCAGGTCGGTTGAAATGCGATCGTGTTGCCCGTTCAGGAAGGTGTGCAACAACTGAGGGGAGATGCAGACGACGACGCAGTCGATATCGGTTTCGACGGGATATTCTGTTACCCCGTGACATTCCGGCAGATAGGTCATGACGCTGTGGCCGCGCTTGAAGTGCCAGATGTTCCTTTGTCCTTCCCTGTAGTCGATCGCTTGATGGATGTCTCCCGAAAGGCTGAACCCCAATGTGATCGGTGAACTCTTCAGGTCAAAACAGACTGCGATTTTTTCTGATAACCGAAAACGGCCGGTTCCCAGCACAAGTCCGGGCCTGAACTTGATCAGGTGCATAAAGCCGTTGCCGAACTCTTGCGGCCACCACAAGGTCGTCTCGAAACCGCTCCTGTGGTTCCGGAAACTGCCGATCTCTTTAAAATCCCCAAAAAGTTCCCTGGCATGAATGATGGTTGTGTCCTGGTCCATGGCTGCCCCTGACCAATTGTAACCGGTTTCTATCTGTCTCTAATCGGCAAGGTCTCGCCGGCGACCATTGAAGGCAAAAAAATGGCGTGCCAGGAGATGCCCTGGCACGCCTTCACTTCGTTGCCTGCCGATGCTCGGCCGCACGCCGTAAGGCCTACGGTGCTGTTAAATAAATAGGGAACACTAACTTAATAAGATGATACTAATAACGTCGTCGGCGCCGCTTGTCAATAGTTCACTTCACGCGCGGAGGAACTGGCTGCTCCGGTAAACGATGGTCCCGACGGTTATTGTTTTCATCATGCAAACAAGTAGCGCACCAGCATCTCCTGCAAGGATTTGACCAGACGCTCTTGCCCGACCGGCGAGTCGAAGAGCACGGCGCGGTGGGATACCTCTTCGATGGTGTAATAGATCAATTCGACAGCCGCTTCCAGGTCACGAACACGGCAGGTGTCGCTCATGGGCGCCAGAAATTCGGCGAGGGCGCCCATCACCCGTGCTTCCCGCTCCCTGGCCCAGGCCGCCACATCCGGGTCGAGCACTTGCATGGCCAGCACCTCCCGGTGGAAGGCTTTGTGCTGGTCATGGGATGCGACCGCGTAGCGCACGATCTCGACAAGAATCTCGCTTTCCCAACATCCCTCCTGCCGCTTCTGACGAGCAAACTCGAAAATACTCCCGCCGAGCTGCAATTCCATGTGGTGGCAGACGGCCATGAAAACGGCCTTTTTGTCGCGGAAGTAACGGTAGAACGAGCCGGTGGCCACGCCGGCCCGGGCGGCAATAGCCTTGGCGGTCGTGCCATGGTACCCCTTGGTGGAAAAGAGCTCGAGGGCCGCTTCGATGATGCGTCCCTTCTTCTTGTCGGCGCGTTTCTGTTTAGGGCGGTATTCTCCGTCTTGCCAGCTCATGCCGCGGTGCCTGCGTGGGGTTTTTTGAGCAGGCGGCACAATTGGCGAACCACTTTGGGCTGGTCCACCACCTCGAATCCGGCTGTTTCGGCCATGGCCAGCTCCGCCTCAAATTGACCGGCCTTGAGGTGGGCCGCCGGCTCCATCAGCAGCACGCGAGCGCCGGGTTTGAGCAGCGAGAACAGCTCGATCAGGAGTCCACCGGGATCGGGCGTTTCGTGCAGGGAGTTGCAGAGCAGGGCAAAGTCCAGGCCAGGCACATCACCGATGCCTCTCCCGTTGCAGAGCAGGGGCTGGATCGTTTCGCTCAGCCCCGCTTTGCGAGCTCTGTTCACGGTTTTGTCGAGCATCCTCTGTTGCACATCGGCGGCCACCACCCGGCCCGACGGCCCGGTCAGGCGGGCCATGCCCAGGCTGTAATGGCCGAACCCGCAGCCAAAATCGAGTACGGTCATGCCAGTGGCGATATAAGGGCCTAAGATCTTGTCGGGCGGATGAACGAGACGGCGCAGGGGGTTATCCAAAAAGTAGCCCAGCCACCAGGGGCAGATGTGGTGGTTGCCTTGGCCGGAAACGGTATCGGTGGAAGCACTCATGATGTAACGCTCCTTTTCCTGTTTTTTTCAAAAATGAACCAAAGTTCATCTTTTGTCAAGATAAAGTGAACATTAGTTCAGGTTTTCATAGGGAGGTGAACGATGCTACCCCGTTGGGTGGCTCATCGTTCCGTCTTCAGAAAGGTGACCGCGATCAATCCGTAAATCCCGGTGATCGCCACCAGCAGTGAACCGGCGAGGCCCGGCCGATGCCGGTGACGCATCATCTCCACGATCACATAGCCGGCCAAGCTGATTATAAGACCGATAGTCGACGGCAGCCCACCCGGTCGAACCTTAATGTCCAGGAATCGTCCGTCCGTGTTCTCCAACTGGAGGGTGAACGGAAAGAGCACCTGGTAGGTCGCATCCACCAGAAATACCCCCTCGTCAAGAGGCTTCAGGATAGTGAATCGGCCATGGACCGATCGGGCCGGGAACGAATCCACCATCGCGAAGCGCCTGGGTAAACTCGGCTGTGAGTGCCGGATCCACGGCATTGGTGTCGGCGTTGATGAATTCCATGGCGACGGGTGTCATGCGGAAGCGGTCTTCGGGAAACACCAGCCGCGCCTGGCCGGGGTTGGACTCGAGCAGGGGCCAGAGGGGCGTTTCCGGGCAGTGGCCGTTGTCATCTCCGGAAGGTACTGGATACAGGCAATCAAGAGGCCGGTCAGCAGAGGGGCATATTTCAGATGATGGTAGTGGATTTTCCCCAGCTGCAAGGTGCGGTACCAAACGATTTCGGCATGGTCCATCACAAATAAATACCGGGTGTCGATGGCGATATAGACCATGAGCAACTCCTCGTATAGGGTTCGCCGGCCGAAGCGGTGGGCGAGGTGCTCGATTTGGATGGCGTAAATTTTCTTTCTAAATTTCCGGCGGGCGCGCCATCCGGGCGGAGTTGGCCACGACCAGTACCGAGCTGGCGTGGTGAAGCAAGGCGGCCAGCCAGGGGCTCAAGATGCCGAAGGTGGCCAGTGTGATTCCCACCAGGTTGAAGGCGATGGCCCAGGCATAGTTTTGCCTGATGACGCGAATCAGTCTCCGTCCGGTCCTCATGATGGTCAGCAAACTTGACGGATCGTCCCGCAGCACGATGATATCCGATGACCGAACGGCCAGATCGGCCTTGCCGTGCCCAATGGCGATCCCCACGTCCGCCGCGGCCAGCGCCATGGCGTCATTGATGCCGTCACCCATCATGACCGTGGTGCCCCGGGCGCTGAGGTCGCGCACCAGGGCGGTTTTCTCCTGCGGCGTAAGCCCCCAGCGGCATTCGTCCGCGCCGATGCATTCGGCCACGCGCCGAGCTTCGGCCGCCTCGTTGTCACCGGTGGCCAGCAGCACCGTTTTTGCCCCCAATCGGTGAAGTGCATCCGATAGGTTTAGGGCCGAGGGGCTCAACTCGTCGTGGATGATGATGACCCCGGCGATGTCGTCATCAATAGCGATCCAAGTGGCCCGACCGTTGATGTTGACATCCGACGGCACCTTCATCCCCAGGGCGGCGATGGTTTCCGTGCTTCCCAGAATGACGTTGCGGCCCTGTACCATGGATTTGACGCCGATGCCTGGTAGATACTCGGAGTTCCGCGCCGGCAGCGGAAGAACGCCCTGGGCCGATGCATGGGCCAGGATGGCGTCGGCGACCGGATGGTTGAAGCCGGATTCGACCGAAGCCGCGATGCGGAGCAATTCGGTTTGCGGTAATCCGAACGATTCGATGCCCGTGACACTAGGGCTGGCGAAAGTGACCGTTCCCGTCTTATCGAGGACGACATGGACGGCACGGCCCACCGTTTCCAGGGGAGCGCCGCCGCGCGGCAGAATGCCGCGGCTGCTCAGGCCACCGATGGCCGCGGCAAAGGCGGTGGGCACCGCCAGGGCCCATGCGCAGGGGCAAGCCACCGCGAGCACGGCGGACATCCGGATGAGACCCGCCGCGGCCTCTCCTGCCAGGCCGCCGGAGAAAACAAATACGGCAAAGGCGTAGAACACCACGCCGGGGATGAAGAACTGTACGATCCGGTCGGCCTTTCGGTGAGCCGCCGGTTTCATTTTCAGGGAGGCCTCGATTTCTTTGGCCATCAAATAGAGAAACCCTTTGTCACCGGCCTTGGCGGCCCGGACTTTCAACTGGGACGTGAGGATGATGCCTCCCGAGGTGACCCGGTCGCCCGCCTGCCTGAAGATCGGCAAGGGTTCGCCGGTGATCACCGATTCATCGATGGACGAGGCGCCTTCCACGATTTCACCGTCCACCGGTATCATCTCACCCTGCGGAACGATGGCGACATCCCCCCGGCGAACTTGCTCAATGGGCAGTTCCAGAAATTCCCGCCCCCTTATAATGCGAACCACTCTGCCCTTTTCCCTGGTCAGGGCTTCGATTTTTCGTCGGGTCCTTTCGATAAGGAAAAAGGATACGGCGAGTCCCATGCTGATGAACCATCCCACCAGCGCACCGCTCAGCGGCCGTCCGGCGATGAACGAAACCACCATGACCGTTACGACCAACAAGTCCGCCGTTGCTCTTCTTGTCTGGATGAGCGCGACGGCCAGGGCCTTCGCATACATCGCCAGGCAGATAAAATAAAATACCAGTCCCAGCCAAAGGAAAGGCCCATGGCCCAACCACTTGTGAAGGGCAAAGCCCACGACGGCGAGAAGCGCCGCAAGCATCCTGGCGGCAAATACCTTTGAAGACATTTTTCCTATTATCTTTATGGTGCCTGAATTCAGACCCCCGACCCGAAAACAGATCACCGGGCGGTCCCCACGAAGGGAACAGGGCACCCGGTGATCGCCCGTCGAGCGGAGGAGAACACTTGGTGAACAGTCTTACTTCCTATTTACTTCATGTCCCGGGCCTGTACCCAGATGACTGCATCCTGGGAGAGTTCCTTTCCGTTGAACGTCTTGCTCGGACCGGCGCCCAGGGCGCAGAATCCCCACCATCCTGCCCTCGGGATGCCGAAGGCAAACTCGCCGGCGGCATTGGCCCTGATGGTCATGGTGACGAAGGCATCTTGAGGGGCTTCGACTTCCGCTTTCTGTGCGAAGGCGTTCTTTTCCATGAGCGGCTGGTGGTTCAGGTATTCCACCTCGAGCTCCGCAAAGGGGACCGGTTTGCCATCGCTTTTGACAATTGCCCGGAACACATTGCCGGTCCAGAGCGCATAAGGCTTGTCCAGGGCGACGATTTCGGTCGGCAAACCGACCTCCCCATCCCAATCCGTGGGAAATCCGCCGGTGTTGACGACCATCTTGGTGATCTGCTGGATATAGCAGTCTTCCTCTTTTTCCAGGTACGGGGCGGGCACCAGGCAAAAGACATTGTCGCCCATGCCGCGCAGTTTGAAACTGGTTTCGTAAGCCGCTCCCTTGTTGGTGAGGCTGCTCCAGGTGATGGGTTTGAGGGTGGCCATCAGGTCCTGTTTTTTCTCTTTGCGAACCACGAAAAATTGTTCGGGCTGCCCCATGTCCATGGTGTGCCCGGCTTCGAACGGGTGCGTGAAGACCAGCTTGAGATCGATGGTTTCCGCTTTTTCCAAGGCCGATTCGGGCGTATAGACCATCTGGAAATGGGCCATGGCCGGTGCGGTGAGTGCCAGCAACATCGTTGCGGCCAATAGAGCGACGGATTTTTTCATTGATTCAGCTCCTTTTTTTGGATTTACGTGTCATCCTTGCATTCGTTATCCGCGTTACTCGACAATTTCCTTGCCGTCGATTTCGATGGTATGGCCCTCGCCGGCATCGAAGACGACCTTATAGGCGCCGCTCGGTTTTTTGAAGACGAATTCGCTGTCGGCGTCCATTTTACCCTTCAGCAAGACCTTGCCGCTGCCGTCCTCCACCCGCATCTGTACGCCGGACGCGGAGGAGCCGTCGGAAAATCCGCCTTCGCATGTGGCCGTGCCATCGCCGTTGTCATAGCAGGAGCACAAGGGGGTATGGGCCAATGCCTGGCCGGCGAGCATTAAAGACAGCGTGAGTATACCGGTGAACAACACGTTACGATTCAACATAAAGCAACTCTCCTTTTCCATTGTTTAGGTGTATTGGGTTTTATCCTTGAAAAGCCCCATGAAAATGGTAAACGCCAGGGCCATGCCGTAAAAGGCGGCCATGGCCTGCAAACCGGAAAGCCCGAATGCGCTTCCAACAGAGAAGACCATGGTGGCGATCACGATTCCCAGGATCATGGGGTAGACAATCGAAAACAACATCCACTTGACCGATCCGGATTGCAGTTTGACCGCGATGGAGGTAGCCAGGCACGGTGGGTAGAGCACCATGAAAAGCATCAGGGACAGGGCATGCAGGGGCGTAAAGCCTGTTTCCCCCCTGGCCATGCGCTGTTCCAGGGCCTCGCCCTCTTCCTCCTGTTCGTACAGTGCGCCCAGGGTGGCGACACTGCTCTCTTTGGCCGCCAGGGCGCTGAGCAGGGCCACGTTGACCCGCCAATTGAATCCCGCCCAGCGTGTGACCGGTTCCAGCCACCGCCCCATGGCGCCCAGAAAGCTGTTGTCGATGCGCTCCCCGCGCATCTCCCGCAAGAGCCGCTTGCGCTCCTTGATCAGATTTTTCAAGGCGCGGTTGACTTTTTTCGCGGATTTATCGCCACCGGCCTGGACGATCTGGAAAAAGAGCGGGTTGCGGGCTTCGAAATCCGCGTTCAGCGCCGCCGATGCAGCCTCATCCTTGGCCCCCATCTTGGCGTCTTTGAATGCGTCCCAGTACCGTATCAGCGGCATCACTTGATCTTCCTTGAGGGCGTCGGCATACGGCGTGCCTTGGGCTTGTTTTAAAAACGAGGAGATGACCTGTTTTTCTTCATCCTGAAAATGGACCATCCGCTCCTGCCCGATGCCGGGAAACTGCAGCAGCGCGAAAACGACCACCGCCACGGCGACGACGATGGTGGTGATTTTGCGAACGAACAGCCAGACCCGCTCCACGGCCCGGCCGAGCACGCCCCGCAGGGTGGGCAGGTGATAGGGCGGCATCTCCATGACGAACGGAGCGGTTTCCTTGTCTTTGAGCACGGTGAGGGTGAGAATTTTGGAGATCGGCAGCACCAGCAACATGCTGATGGTGGAGATGAAGAACATGGCCCATGCCTTGTGGGCCGCAAAGTAGATATTGATCAGCAGTACATAGAGCGGGACCTTGGCCAGGCAGTTGAGCAGGGGGATGATCAGGATGGTGGCCAACCGCGAACGTTCGTCCGGGATGCCCTTGCAGGACATGACCCCTGGCACGGCGCACCCGCCCACGTAGATGCCGCCCAGCACCATGGGCAACGTGGACTGGCCATGGAGGCCGAAGCGGCTGAAGAGCCGGTCCATGATGAACGCCATACGCGGCATGTAGCCGCTGTCTTCCAGAATGGCGATCAGTCCGAAAAGAATAAAAAAGATGGGGATGTAATTGAGCAGGGCATTGACGCTGTCCACGATCCATAAGGCGAATTCGCGGATCAGCGGGATGTCGATGAATCCCGGCGCCGGCATGGCGGCCTCGGTCCAACTGCGCAGCTTGGCCAGCAGGGGCCAGGTGTAGTTGGTGATGTGGTAGCCCTGGACAATGGACAGGTAGTAGAGCAGCCAGATCACGCCCAGCAGAATGGCCGGCCCCAGGAAACGATGACATGCCCATCGGTCGATGCGGTCCGAAAACGGTCGCTTGGCGCCGGCCGGCAGTTGCATGCAGTGGCGGGCGATGTGATCCGCCGTCTGATAACGCCGGTTGGCGATGTGCACCTCGGGCGACTCGGCATAACGTGCCTCGAAGTCGGCCTTCAGCTTTTCAGCAAGCTTCAGGATGGCGTCGGCTTCTTTTTCGTTGTGGCTTTGCCGGATCATCTGCCGCACTTCATCGTCGCCTTCCATGAGTTTGATGGCAAGCCAGCGCAGCGGATATCGGGAGGGCAGGGCGGTGGCTTCGGACAGCTGCATGCTGATATCCCGGATAAACGGTTCCATTTCTCCGTAATCGATCCGTACCGCCGAAGCCGACGCCCCTTCGGCAGCGGCTGCATCGATGGCCTGCTGCAGTTCCTTTTTGCCGCGCCCGCTTTTCATAACGGTGGGAACCACCGGGATGCCCAGTTGCTTGGACAACCGGTCGATGTCGATGGTGATGCCCCGGCTTTCCACCACATCCATCATGTTCAGGTTCAACACCACCGGGATTTCCATCTCCAGCAGCTGAAATGTCAGGTAGAGGCAGCGTTTCAGGTTGGAGGCATCCATGACGTTGACCGTCACCGAAGGCCGTTCGTGGAGAATGAAGGCCCGGGAAACCCGTTCCTCGGGAGAAAAGCAGGTCAGGCTGTAGCTGCCCGGCAGGTCCACCACCTCGACACGATACCCGTCATAGCGGTACCACCCGGTCATTTTATCGACGGTCACGCCGGGGTAGTTGGCCACGTGCTGGCTGGCGCCGGTCAAAGCATTGAAGACGGTGGATTTGCCGCAGTTGGGTTGCCCTGCCAGGGCCACTAAGATTTTTTTGTCGTTTTTCACCTTATTCCACCTCCACGACGCGCGCCTCGTCGTGCCGCAGACTGACAAAATATCCGTCGAGTTCGATTTCCATGGGATCCTCCAGGGGCGCATTGCGGATCACCCTGAGTTGGACCCCCGGATAGACGCCCATGTCAATCAGGCGTTGTCCCAACTTGTCGCGCGCCGACAATCGTTTGATTCGCGCTGAACTGCCCGGTCTCAATTGGTCGAGGGTCATGGTAGAATCTCCTTTTGAACCTCAAAAAACAAAAAAAGGCGCCACCGGTTGCGTGCCTGACACGCCACACGTAACGCCTTCACTTCCTCCGCGCTGATGATCCACCGAAGGCCGCAAGGACTCCCTTATTGAATTAGGGATACCTATTTCAACAAGAATTTGCTATTTTTCATATCGCGCTTTGGATGTCAAGATCTTTTTGGCCCCTTCAGGCGAGGTCGGAACGGATCGGTTGAACGGGATAGTGAGGCCGGCGGGCGGCCTGTTGCCATGGGCGGCCGCCCGTCGTTCGGGATAATAAAACAAAAGCGTATCGCAGCCTCTTTGGAAGGAGCCCTATTGCTGGGAAAAGACGAGCTTGATAAAGCAGATAGAGAAGCCGCCACCTAGGCGAATGCCTATTATTCGAACGGCGCACCGTCCCCCCAGCGACCCCGCAGGATCATAAAATCCGTCATGCCGACATGGCCGTCGCCGTCAAAGTCGGCCAGGGCCTCGCCAGTGCCCCAGCAGCCGCGGAACTGCATGGAGTCGGCCATGCCGACGTTACCATCGTTGTTCAGGTCGCAGTCGCAGGCGTTGCCGTAGCCGTCGTTGTCCGTATCTGTCTGGGAGGGATTGGCTGTCGCACGGCAGTTGTCATCGCAGGCCAGCGTTTGACCGCCGTCGCAGGGGGCGTCGCCGGCGAATCCGCTCAGGTCGCCGTCGTCGGGGATGCCGTCGCCGTCGTTGTCTTTCGACCAGAGGGGACCCACCGAAAAAACATCATCCGCGGCGTTGGTATCCTCAGCCACCAGATTGGCGGCCGCCGATGAGAAGGCCACATAACGACCGTCGGCGCTGATGGCCGCGACCGTGCTGTCCCCGTCTCCCTGGGTGCCGTTGGTGCCCAGATTTATTCTTTGTACAATGCCTTGCTCCCGGTCGAAAACGAAGATATCGCGTCTGCCGTTGGTATCCTGGGGAACTATGTTAGCGGCGTCTGAATCAAAGGCCACATAGCGGCCGTCGCCGCTGATGGCGGGGTTGTCGCTGGAGACAATGCCCTGGACGCCGGCATTGGACACACTGACCATTTCAATGGCGGCCGATTCTCGGTCGAAAACGAAGATGTCGTTTTTGCCGTTGATGTCACCGGGCACCAGATTGGTGGCCGAAGACTCAAAGGCAACAAAGCGCCCGTTCGCGCTGGTGGCAGTATCGCAACTGGTGCCATTGCCCTGGATTCCGGAACCCGCCCGGCTGACCCGTTCCACGGTGGCGGTATCCCGGTCATAGACGAAGACGTCCTTGCTGTCATTGGTATCGCCGTCCACCAGGTTGGCGGCCGAGGACTCAAACGCCATGTACCGGCCCTGACTGTCCATGGACGGATAGGTGCTGGCGCCGTCTCCCTCGCTGCCGTCGGCGGAGACGCTGACGCGCACGGTGGTGTTTTCTTGGCGGTCATGAACAAACACATCCGCCGTACCGTTGGTGTCATCCGCCACAAGGTTGGCGGCAAAGGAATGAAAGGCCACGTAGCGGCCATCGCCGCTGATGCTGGGAGCGGCGCTGCTGCCGGTTGCCTGGGTTCCGCCGCCGGCCAGACTGACGCGTGCGACGGTGGCGGTTTGTCGGTCGTAGACAAAGATGTCCTTGCGGCCGTTGGTATCGCCGTCCACCAGGTTGGCGGCCGAGGACTCGAAGGCCACATAGCGTCCGTCGCCGCTGATGCTGGGTTTAGCACAATCACCGTTGGCCTGGGTTCCGTCGCCGGCCAGGCTGACGCGTGCGACGGTGGCGGTTTGCCGGTCGTAGACGAAGATGTCCTTGCGGTCATTGGTATCGCCGTCCACCAGGTTGGCGGCCGAGGACTCGAAGGCCACATAGCGTCCGTTCGCGCTGACCGAAGGGTAGGCACTCCGGTCGTCGGCCTCGGTGCCGCCATCATGCATGCTGGTCCGCTCCAGGGGAAAGGCTGCCAGGGCAGCGGCGCTGCGGATCACGGTGTTTTCATCTTCGTTGCCCAGGCCGTCCATGGCCTGCACCGTGTAAACATAGGCCTTTCCCGGATCAACCGTGTAGTCCCGGTATTCCAACTCGGTGGTGGTGGCGATGGGGCCGCCCCAATCATCCCCTGAAGTTTGGTTCCGGTAGATGTTGTACTTGATCGGGCCGTGAGGGTCTTCGGCCGCCATCCAGGCCAAGCCCACGTACCCGTTCGAACCCGCGGCCGAAAGCAGACCGTCGAAAGCCGGGGGCAAACAGTCGATATAGGCGGTATAGGTTTTGGCCAGGTCGGTGCCCCCCCGGCCGTCGTCCGCATCGACATAGGCAACAGAGACGATATCGCCGGTGGTGACCTGCAGGACCCCGTCACCGGGGCAGCCGGTTCCTTCGGCCGTGGTCAAAGTCCCCCAGAAATTGCCCGTAACGTCGGTTTGGCTCAAGGTGACGGTTTCCGAATCGCCGCCATCGGTGGACAGAACCACATCATGGGATCCACGGCTGGCCAGGTCGCTGTCGCGCAGGACGATCCCCACGGTGGCGGCGCAGGCGTAGCCTTCATCGTCCAGGGCGATGAGGCCGTTGGCGGTCATGACGCCGCCGTTATAAACCACGTAGGCCGGATCCTCCCCCACCCGGCTGCAGTGGTACTCGATGCGCATATTGCCCTCTTCGCCCCATGCGTCGCCCCAGGAATTGCGCAGAAACCATACCCCGTCTTCGCCTTGGGTGTCGTCCCACCCCACCAGGCTGATGGCATGGTTGGTGAACGAATCATAGTCACGGTCGAAAACCCCACCCGCATAGGCGCTGAAGTAGGGATCTACGGCCACGGAAGCCGAGATAGGGCCGTACTTATAGATGGCTTCCTTGAGGGCCGCCACGGTGTCAGGCACATAGGCGAAGTGTTCGATCAGGTAGGGCCGCGGCAGCGGCTCGCTATAGTTTCCAGCGCACCCCGGGGTATAGGCCTCATCGCTGCACTGGTAGGGAAAGTCGGCCTCCAGGACCGCGCCGCACAGCCCGTCGCAGGCCGCCTCGCCCGGGGGAATGGGTGCAAAATACTTGTGCACGGCCCAGCCGCCGGTGTTGCAGCCCAGCCCGTCGTTGTTGCAGGAAACCAGGTACTGCTCGGAAAGATCCTCTTCCACCCCGTCATGAATGAGAATATTGCATTCCAGGGGCGCCACGGTGGAAAAGGCCCAGCAGGTCCCGGCCGGGCGCTGGTTCTTGATAGCGGTCACGCCGTCGTGGTCCATCCAGTTCCAGCGTTTGGGCAATATCAGGGAGACATCTTCGGTGGTGGCCATGCGGCGGTCCAAGTAGCGTTCTTTTTCTTCTTGGGGGGGCGGAATATAGCCGTTAAGATTCTCCTGGCCACCGGCGGCCAGGGCCTCGGCATCTACCTTGAATCCGTAACCGTTGCGCTCGATATCCCGGCGCATGCTTTCGATTTGCCTGTAGCGTTCCTTTTGCAGCAAGGCGTCCGCGGCAAGGGCCGGCCCGCCGGCCAGGAGTAGTAATAAAATGCTGACACAGGTTTTCCAGTCGGGGTGAAGCATGGCGCGATCCTTTTGTTTAGGAGCTATCGAAAAAACCGGCCCGTTTCGGGCTGCGGGGCGGGTGAAGCCATCTTGGCCGGGACGGGCCGGTTTGAACCGCCGGCCGTAACAGATATCGCATTCTGTTGCTGCTTTTGGGCGACTGGTGACCGCCGGCCGACGGGAGAGGGCTTATCAGGCGGCCCAACGCCGGCCCAGGCCCACAATGCCGACAAGTCCGGAGCCCAGCAGCAAAGCGGCGCCGGGAATCGGCACGGAAGAACAGGTGGTCTGAATCGCCACCGCGTCGATCAGGGTGGCAAAGCCCGCGGCGGTTTCAAGATAAAAATGGGTTTCGTCGAGCTGGGGCAGGGCCCATTCCTCGGTGACACGCCACCAGTAGCCGGTGCCGCCGGGGCCGTCGAGCTGTTCATACTCCCGGGCAGCCATCTGACCGATCCGATAATCGTCCAAAAAGCCATTGGCGCCATCGATGGTGCCGTTGCTGGCAAAGAAGGCGGTGACCATGTCGTCCGGGGTATTGGCCTGATTCAAATAGACAATGTATTCCACCAGGGCACTCTGGGCGGCACCCGCAACGGCTTGGTTGGGGAGGGCAAAGGCCGCATACCCGCTGCCCATGCCACCCACATGGCCATAATAGTAAGCACTTTCCATGCCCATGCCGTAGTCGGTCAGCGACCATGCAGTACCCGCCACCTGGCCGGTGGTATAAAAGCTCGGCATGCCGTAGGCATTTTGTACCTGGGGTCCGCCGTAGGTGGCTGCATCCGGGGCAAGGGGCATGTCAAAGACGGTATATCCACCATCGATTGTGTCTGCGACGGGAACGAAATCCCAGGCCTGGCAGGTGTAATAGGCGTTTGCCGTCCAGCCGGCCGGGGCGGTGCCCAGCCCGAGGGCACCATAGTCGTAGGAAGAGTCCGGTCCCTTATACTCCCCGGCCGCGGCCGGCTGGGCAATCAGGGCAGCCGCCAGGGCCAGGATCGTTATCAAGCCGATTTTTCGAGTCATCACACATCTCCTTTGAGAACCCGGCAGGTAGCCGGCAGTGGCTGTGAGGCCCGGGGTATTGACCGCACCTGCGCCGCTGCCGGCATCACACGAACCGGGTACTCTCTTGTTTGGGTTGCGTCTATCTTCTTTTATGAACGCCGGCGCAGACCTACCAGACCGATAAGCCCGGAACCCAGCAGCCATGCGGCCGCCGGCACCGGCACGGCGTTGGTCGAAGAGATAAACGGCGCGTTGCCGTGGGCGTTACCAAAAGAGGCCCACTTTGTACCGTCGCCTTCATCGGGAGCTGAGAAGATCAGCCCGTTATTGGCAATGCTGCCATCGACCCACCCATTGTAGATGTCGGTGATATCGATGTAGTAAGTGCCGTTGCTGGTCATGGTGAAATTGTCCACAAGGGGCGTTGTGCCGGCCAGGTTGCCCTGAAGGGTGAGGCGAAGAGCCGCATCGCCGGAAAGATTGGCCACGTCGATATCACCGGGGCTATAGATATCCAGGATGGCGGGGTTCTCTTCACTGGGGTCGGTCACAGACATGGAACCGATGCCGAGTAAATCCACCGCCAGATAGGCAGAGTCCACGGCTGTATCCGACAGGTTGTCGAATTTCACCCATCCATAGCCGTAATAATTGGCGGTGCCGTAAGTGTAAACCAATGGCTGGGCCAAAAAATAATCTTTGGCGTTGGAACCGTCCGGCGTGCTTTCATAGGCGGCGCCACCCCCCATGAAGGTATAGCCGGTAAGTATGCAATCGCCGATCACATCGGCCGATGCCGCACCGGTGAGGGCCAAACCACCGATCAGCAAAGCAATAGTCAACGCCGCAATGTATTTTCTTAGCTTCATTGTAATTTCCTTTCTCATCATTCGTTAATGCCGGGCAATGCCTGCCCTAAGGAATTGGGTCAACCGCGAAACGAGATCCAACAAGTGAAAGCGGGTATCACCTCCTTTCGTGCTTGGCCTGCGGCATGGGACGATGCCGCAGGCAGGTTCCGCTGTGCATTCCGGGCGCGAAAATGCGCAACTCGAAGCAGATTCAGGTCCCGCCTTCGCAATCATCGTCCTTAACGGTGATCGCAAGACCGCCTCGCCGGATCCGATGCACAAAAAAACCGGGTTGCCCATGAGTTAAGGCAACCCGGCCGTCCATTGAGGACCCGTGGTTTTCCGTCCCCCGGTTACCCGAGGTTTGGCTTTTCTTCCCGGCACTGCAATTGGGCAGGTCGATTGTTTAGAAGACATTGCGCCTGTGGCGTATCCCTGTCAGGCCGGTAATTTAGATTTATAAAAATTAATTAGAATATTCTAATCCTACCGGCCAGAAAATTGCCGCTTCCGGCCATTTCGGATTAAGGTGGTGTCAAAAGGGATACCCTTGCTGCTTCTGCTTTTGCACCCCGGCCCGATCTATTTGAAGGGGTCAGATGTGCCCCAGCGGCCCCTCAGGGTCATGAAATCCGCCATGCCGACGTGGCCGTCGTTGTCAAAGTCGGCCAGGGCCTCACCGGTGCCCCAGCAGGCGCGGAACTGCATGAGGTCGGCCATGCCGACGTGACCATCGTTGTTCAGGTCGCAGTCGCAGGCGTTGCCGTAGCCGTCCATGTCCGTGTCGGTTTGAGCGGCATTGGCCGTGGCGGCACAGTTGTCCCGGAAGTCGGGCATGCCGTCGCCGTCACTGTCCACGGCCGGATCTGTGAGGGCGCCGAGGAGGTTGAGCAGACCACCGGTTGCCACGGCACCGCCAAGGTCGGCCATCGGCTGGGTGCCGTCCAGCAGGCGGGCTTTGATATCCGCCGCGCCGAGAGCGGGAAAAGCCCCGGCCACCAGGCCGGCGGCGCCGGTGACCTGTGGAGTGGCCATGGAAGTGCCGCTGTAGTACGCATAGGGATGAATCGTCTCCGGAACGCCGATGCCTACATCGTCGATATATGCCCCGTCTTTCTGGATGGAGTAATCGCTGTGTAACACGAAGCGGAAGCGAAATCCCTCCCAGAAGTACCGCTCCGGAATGACCGCCGAATAGATCTCCCACTGGCCGTTTGAGCTGCCCGCCAATGCGCCGATCTCTTCCCAGGTCGGGTCGCCGCCGGCGGTTTCAGGAGGCGCGAGGTACCAGACCTGAAGGCTGTCGAAATAAGAGGAGTAGCCCGGATCTTCAAGCTCATAATTGATTGAAAACCCCAGGGCCAGGGCTGTCGATGACTGGCCGAGATCGATCACCGGGCCGGTCAGGGCCTTGTCTTCATAGGTGCCGTAGCGGCCGCCGGGACTGTCGGACCAGGCATGGGAAGGACTGTCCGCCTGCTCCTCGGTAATGGCCCAGGCCCCTTCGGGGGTCCAGTTACCGGCGCCGTTTTCCATGTCATCGAAAAAAAGGTCTCCTGCGGCCGGGGTATATACGTAATCGCTCATCACAGTGCTCAAGATGGTGTCTCCCGGCGCGGCCAGGTCAACGCTGACGACGCCGTAATTTGAAAAATCGGCCAGCTGGCCGTCGGTGTCGCCGGCGGCCACGCTGACGATGTTGTCCAGATCATAGGAGGAGGGATAGTGGGTCGCATATGTGCCGTCGTTATCAACGGCGCTGTTGCCGGCGGCAGCCATAAAAAGGATGCCGGCCTGACCAAGGGCTTCAATGGCCTCTTTTTCCAATTCGTCTTCCTCACCAGTGAAACCATAAGAGGCATTGACCGCCACGATGTTGACGCCCCCGGCCTTCATGGCGAGGATGTAGTCTATGGCCTCCATTTCCATGGTGGTATCCATGCCGTCGCTGGCCGCTTCAAAACCCTTGAGGACCATGATCTTCACCTGCCAGTTGATTCCGGCAACGCCCAATCCGTTGCCGCCCACAGCCCCCATGATCCCGGCCACATGGGTGCCGTGGCCATCGTAATCCTGGGGATCGCTGTCCCCGTCACCGCTGTCGATGCCGTGGATATCGTCCACATACCCGTTGCCGTCGTCATCGATACCGTTTCCCGGGATCTCGGCGGGGTTGGTCCAGATGTTGGCGGCCAGGTCCGGGTGGGTATAGTCCACGCCCGAATCGATCAGCGCGACAACCACATCTGCGGATCCGGTGGTCAGGTCCCATGCCTTGGGAGAATCCATGTCGCTGTACGGATTGTCCGCATTGCGATGGCACCATTGGGAAGTAAATTGGGGATCGCCGGGCAGTGTGTGCTCCAAGCGTTTGACGATGTTGGGGAAAAGATCGATGGCGTCCCCGCCGTCATCCTTTGCCAGGGCGCTGCGCATGGTTTCGGCCTGATTCTCTTCGGCCAGGTAGTAGGCGTTGCCGGTCACCGCCGAAAGGGCCTTGAAGCGTTGCCGGTCGCTGGCGATGCCTTCGGGCAGGGCGGCCTTGAACCGGACGGAAGAACCGGACACCCGTAAAATGGCCTTGCCGGCATTGCGGGTGGTTTTCCCCGTTACCTTCGATTCGGGTCGCCGGCCGATACCCGAGGCCACAAAAACATGAGGGGCGGCATCGGTTCGGCCATGCAACAGATTCGCGGACCGCTGCGTTTCGGTATCTGCCGCCCCGGCCGGCCCCATTCCGGACAGCAACAGGAGGGCCGCCGCCAGGGAAGCGGCCATTCGTCTTTTTCTGAATAAGAACATCGGTTTTTCCTTACCTGATCTTTTAAAGAAATCCGGGCCCGGCCGGAAATGTGTTTATACTTCCGGGCAGGCCCGGTCTGCAGCGGCAATTATGCGGATACGGGTCTTCTTCTCTTCAAGGCGGCCAGGCCGGCAATGCCCGATCCCAGCAGCCAGACAGCCGCGGGAACCGGCACAGCCGAGACGTCGCCGCTCACCGTGATGCGGTAGTCGCCATGGTCTCCTTCACCGGTGGCATAGGGGATGATCGCCTTCTGGTTCAGGCCCGCCAAGGCTTCTCCCACGCTGAAGTAATCGGACGGATACCCGCAGGAGCTGATGGCGATGATGTAATCCCCGGCCTCGAAGTCCTGTGAGATGAAGGAGTCGTTGCCCCGAATGGTGCCGTCATTGCCGAAGTTCGCGGCACTGTCATCGTTGGAGGCGTAGATATTGGCCGCATCGAGCGATCCCTTGAAAATATGGATCGAGGAATCGATAAAGGAGTCCTCGCCGTCGCCGTTCACGTCCACCCAGGTCCAGTCGACGGAACTGCGCTCCCAGGAGAGCACGTCGATGGTCACCGTGCCGGGAGTGTTGACGGTGAAGTTCCAGTAGTCCACTGAAATGGTGTCCAGGGCCGTATTGTTCGCGTCGTAGGACTCCTGGATGATGGAACCTCCAAAAACCACCTCCGCGGCGCCGGCATGGCCGGCCGCCGTAAGTATTAAAAACAGGGCCGCAAGGCCGGTTAAGACTTTCGATTTCATCGTTTTTCTCCTTATTGTTTTTTCCCGAGGCCGATCAGGCCGATCAGGCCGGAGCCCAGCAGCCAAACCGCCGCAGGCACGGGCACGGGATTGCCGGTGATCTGGATATCGTCGATCATGAAATAGCCGCCGCCGTCGGTGACGAACTGGAAAGTAAGATCCAGCGTGGCGGCACCGTCGGCGAAGGAGAGGTCGTAGGGCTGGGGATCGCCGTCCGGATAATCGCCGTTAAAGAAGTCGATGGTCCTGGAAATCGAATTGCCGTCCACATAGCCGAGGATGTAGCCAACCGCCTCGTAGCCTGCCCCCCAGTCCGAATTCAGGTAGCCCACGTTGACGGTCATGGTTAGACTGGTGTAACCGCTGATGTCGATGGTGTAGGAGAGTTTGTCATCATAGGCCGCCCAGTCGAAATCGGAATCGGCCGCGGCACAATTGCCCGTCCCGCCGGAGTAGTTCCAGAAGGAATCCTGTTCGACCCAGGTATAGCCCGTATCCGGACCGTCGGTAATGGTCCAGGCCGAAAACCCCGGCCCGTTGCCGTCGAAGTTTTCCTGGAAAACCATATCCGCTTGGACCATGGGAACCATGGCCAGTAGTAAAATCGCCGTTAAAAGCAAAAATATCTTTTTCATTTTTTCTCCTTTTTGATGCCGTTTTTCTAATTTGAGCGAGCAGTCACCAGCGATGCGCTGAAGGCCGGTGACTGCTCGCTGAATTTGATTTACTCAAACGGCGCCGAGTTTCCCCAACGCCCTCGCAGGATCATGAAATCCGCCATGCCGACATTGCCGTCGCCGTCAAAATCGGCTACCGTTTCGCCGGCGCCCCAGTAGCCTCGGAGCTGCATCATGTCGGCCATGCCGACGGTGCCGTTATTGTCCAGGTCGCAGTCGCATGCGTTGCCGTAACCGTCGCCGTCGCTGTCGCGCTGGTTGCTGTTGGCTGTCAGGCGGCAGTTGTCGTCCGGGTCCGGGATGTTATCACCATCGGTATCGGTGATGGCGTCCATGGCCAGAAAGGCGTTTTCGTCTATGGCCTCGAAGGGGTATCCGAACATCGTCGCCGTCCCGTTCACGTTGACGAATCCACCATTGGGGCAAAAGAGGCCAGTGCCGGGCACCAGGATGGCCGGGGCGGCCAGCTTGGCCTGGACCAGCTGCCGGTCGGGCAGGCTCGACCATGTGTCGGTTCGGGTGTCGTAGCGCAGGACCGTGTCCTTGGGCGTCCACCAGAAGTCGTTGTTGGTTCCGCCCACCGTGTAGATGAATCGCCCGTCCGTGGCCGTGCCGAAGCGGGCCAGGGCGATGGGCATGGACGCCATGGGGACGACCGTGCCGGTGGCGGGGTCGAAGATCTCCCCACTGGCCGTGTACACGTCTTCATCTACCCAGGTTTCCAGGCCGCCGAAGATGTAGATTTTGCCGTCCACTGCAATGGTCCCATGGGCAAATCGGGATTGGGCCAGGACGGCGCCTTCAGATTGCCAGCGGCTGCCTTTGGTGCGGGCCTGATCGTAGGAGAGGATCTGGTTCATCGGCGCGTCGTTGCTGTCCAGTCCGCCCACCACATAGATCTTTCCTTCCACGGTGGCGGCCCCGGGAAAACAGATGGGCTCGGGCAGGCTTTCCACTTCGGTGAAACTGCGGTCCGCGGGGTCGAAAATGCTCACCAGGTCCAGATTCGAGCCGTCGTCCCGGGTGGTGTACCCGCCGATGAGGTAGATCCGGCCGTCCAGCACGGTCGAGGCCAGATGGGCCCGATTGTTGAGCATCCAGTTGCCGTAGGGATATTCCCAGGCGTCGGTGTCCAGGGAGTAGATTTCCCAGCTGCGCAGGGCGTTGTTGCCCCCGGCGTAGCCGCCGAAGGTGTAGATCTTGCCGTCCAGGAGAATGGCTGTACCCGAATCGCGCTTGGTCTGGGACGCGCTCCGGGTGGTCCAGAGGCTGACCTTCGTGGGCCGCCGGCCGGAACGGTTGCCCTGGGCGTCGACAACGTAGAAGTATCCGCCGGAATAGGGCGGCTTCACCACGGTGACGGCGGTGTCGCTCCAGGAAAGGATTTCACCGGCCACGCCCGTATCCGGCGAGCCGGCGTCATGAAAGAAAACCTGACCCGGGTCGCCGCCGAAGAAGGCACCCTGGATCTCAACAGTGCGTTCCCCGGTGAGTTCGTACGCCTTCACCAGGGGAGTGGTGTGCAGATCGGGATCGAGGGAGGCATCCAGGTTGATGCGCCGGTCCGTGGCCACCACCCCTCTGAGACTCTCCAGGCGATCGCCGCCGCTGTACAGCCGGCTGATGCGCTGGTCCATGCTTTCGTCCGGGTAGAGGGCGGCCATCAGGGCCAGGGTTCCGGATACGTGGGGCGCCGCCATGGAGGTGCCGTTGGCGAACTTGAAGGCGCCCATGGCGTTGGCCTCGCCGATGCCGATCTCATCCAGATAAATTCCGTCTGACGCCCCGTTGGGCCAGATGTCCATGCGGAAACGGATGCGAACCTGATCGGTCACCAGCTCCTGGGGAATGGCGTAGGAATAGGCCTTCCAGTCCGGGTCCGAGCCGGTATGGGCGGCCAGCACGGTCCAGGTTGCGCCATCGTCGCCCGAAATCTCCACATAAAGGGTGTCGCGTCGGCCGCAGGCAGTGGCGTCGGGCAAAAGATCCTTGTAGAGAACGAAACCGAGCATCAGATTGTTGCCCGTTTCCGCGGAAAGGTCGATGGTTTTGCTCACGAGGCTGAAGTTCAGCTCCACCCCCATCTCACCATACGCGTAGTCCCCGCCGGGGCTGTCGCTCCAGGCATGGGAATCGTCAAAGGCGTTTTCGTCGCTGATGGCCCAAGTGCCGTTGCCGGCGTCCATGTCCCAGAGCCCGTCGCCGTTTTCCATGCCGTCGTAGAACGGATCGGTGGAGATGGCCGTATAGCCGCCGCCGGGAATCGCGCTGAGGATTTTAACGCCCGGCGCGGCGATATCCACTTCCGAGGCCCCGTAGTTGGAGAAGGAGGCCAGCTTGTCATGCTGGTCGGTGGCAGCCACGGAGATGACGTTTTTCACATCCTGGGAGCTGGGGTAGTGCTTCTGGTCGCCGTCGCAGTCGTTGGTGCTGTTGCCGGCGGCGGCCGACAGGATGATGCCCTCGGCGGCGGCCGTCTCCAGGGCGGCCTTGAGGGCGTCGCTGGCCGAGGTGCTGCCCCAGGAGGCGTTCATGACCACGATGTCGTTTTCGGTCCGCTGGTTCATGGCGACCACATACTCGATGCAGGTAATGGCGTCTGAGGTAGCGCCGCTGCCGCCGGAGGAGAGAAATTTGAGGGCCATGATCCTGGCCCGGTTCCAGGTGATGCCGGCGATGCCGGCCCCGTTGTCGGCCACGGCCGCGATGGTGCCGGCCACGTGGGTGCCGTGGTAGTGGTCGTCGTAGGGATCGCTATCCCCGTTGCAGGTGTCGATGCCATAGATGTCGTCCACGTAGCCGTTGCCGTCGTCGTCCACGCCGGCTTCGCCGTTCAGCTCGGCAGCGTTGGTCCACATGTTGGCGGCAATTTCTTCATGGGTGTAGTCCACGCCCGTGTCGATGACAGCCACGACCACCTCGGCATCGTTGGCGCCGAGCCGGTCCCAGGCCTCCGGGGCGTCGATGTCGGCATCATGGGTGCCGGGCTCCTCGTCCACCACCTGGCCGGTGTTCTCCAGGGCCCAGAGCTGGTCGAAATCGGTGTCGTTGGGCATCGCGCCGACGGTGATGATGTAGTCGGGTTCGGCAAAAACCACATCGGGATGGCCCTTGACCGAGGCCAGCAGCTTTTCGGTGGAAACGCCAGGGTAGTCCAGCAGGGCCATTTCGCGCTGTCCGAGGGCGTTCAGGGCAGTGAAACGTTTGACTCTATGGGTGCCGGCGGTCCCGGTTTCGGAGGCCAGGGTCCGCATGCGGCCTTGTAGGGCATCGGTGGAGACTCCCGCTTTCATTTGTACCAGCAGGCGGCCTTCCACATAGGCCGGCTTGGCGTTTTTGGCAGTGGGATGGTTTTTCAGGTTCCCGGCCCCGGCCGCCAGGGCGGCCGGGGCGATCGGGAGTAGCAAAGAGAGGGTCAGCAAGGTGGCAAGCAATTTCTTTTTCAAAATAAATTCCTCCTCGACGGCGGGGGAGTGGTTACGGTGGAAGTTTACAGCGCTGAGCTGAAAGCACTATAAAGAGTAGAGAAGACCGGGCCGCGTCGGGGTTCGGCGGCCCGGTCCAGAACGACGGCCTGTGAATCAGTCGTTTCGACCCCGGCGCAAGCCCGCCAGGCCCACCAGGCCCGATCCCAGCAGCCACACGGCGGCAGGAACCGGAACGGGGGTGAAGTCGAAGGTGCCGGATACCAGGTGGACGTCACTGGTAAAACCATCATCGCCGATGGAGTAAATAGTGAACAGGTCATCCAGGCTGCTGAAGCGGTAATTGTTGACGAAATCATCCACCAGGAAACTGACCCCGTTCACTTGATCCTGGTCGTCGAAGGTCAGAATCGGTGCGCCGAAAATCCCCGAACCGTAGAATACATCTTCGGTCTCCACGAAGGTTCTGGAACCGATGGTCACGGAGAGGGTCATCTGGGCGTCGTCACCGATAACGATGTTGCCCAGGCCGTTCTGGTAGGCGAGATCGTAGGTGGTCGTCCAGGTGAAGGTGTCGCCAAGGGACACCCCGAAAGGATTGCTGTCATCTGCGAATGTAATGGTCCCCGAAAAAGATTCCGTTACCAGGGCGGCGTGGGCCGCGTTTCCCATGAAGACCAGAAACAGGGCGGTCAGTAAGATTGTGATGTGCTTTCTCATTTTTCTCTTCTCTCCTCTTTTTTATATGGTTTGTTGTTTTCTCTTTTTCCGCCGCCATAAGAGGCGGCGAGACTGCTTCACCCGGGGATCAATACCAGGGATAGTTGGTGCCCCACAGGTTGCGAAGGATCATGAAGTCCATTTGGTTGATACCACCATCGGCGTTGAAGTCGGCCGCGGTATCGGTGGTGCCCCAGCGAAGTCTGAATTGCATGAAGTCCGCCTGTCCGACGCTACCATCGTTATCCAGGTCGGCGTCACAGGCGTTGCCGATGCCGTCATTGTCCCCATCCTCCTGGCCGGTGTTGCTGGTGAGCGGGCAGTTGTCCAGATGGTCGGCCACGCCGTCGCCGTCGCTGTCATTGCCCTCGCCGCAGTACCAGGCATAGAAGCCCGGGGTGGCGGCCGCGGTGGTGTCGTCGTCGGTGGTCCACTGGGCGGTGTAGTCCAGCTCGTGGCAGTTGGCGGTCACGTCCTGTTCCACGAACTGCATGTCGGCGATCTCCGATGCCGGATCGAGGCCGCCGTCACAATCGGTGCCGGGAAAGCTCAGGCCGGCGTCGAACTTCATCAAAAAGGCGTCGTAATCACCGGCGCCGAAGGATTGGGACCATTTCGAGGCCACGGCCCCGCCGTCGGCGGTGGGGGTTACGGAGCTGAGCTGATCGTTGACCGAACCTGTGGCCGGGTAGACCTTTTCATTGAGTAAGAGGCCGGTGTCCGACAGGCGCAGGAGCCAGAAGCGGTCGTTGTAGTAGCTGCCGGCCAGGATCAGGTCCGAGTTGTCCGCCGCCTGGGCCACGTCGCCGTAGCCGAAGCCGTTGGCACCCGGATCCGAACTGAGAATGCCGAAGCGCTTGGCCCAGGCCAGATCACCGCCATGATCCACCTTGAGGATATAGGGGGTGCGGCGGCTGCTCCAGGCCGGGTCGCTGGCGCTGTAGGAGTAGCCCACCACGGCATAACCGGCGTCGGCGGTCTGGCAGATGCCTTTGATGAACTCGTTGCCGTCGGGCACGGCCGGATCGGAGGTGTCGAATCCGGCGTAGGATTTGACCCATTGCTGGACGCCGGCGGTGTCCACCTTGATCAGCACCACTTCATTATCTTGGTCGATCCCGCCCCATGCTTCCTCGGCAAGGACCATCAGGTAGCCGTCCACGGCACCGGTGGCGTCGTGGGACTCGATCACCTCGCCGGATAGGTCGTAGGCGGCGGTGCCGTAACACTTGATCCATTCCAGAGTGCCGTCGGCTGCAATCTTGGCCAGGCCCTGGTCATAACTGTACGATCCGGATGTGCCGTCCACGTTGATGCGCAGGGAAACCGCACAGCCGCCGTCTTCCGTGGCCGCCGTGGCCACGCCCATCATATTGGCGCTGGCATAGGGAGCGTGGGTGAAGGTCTTTTGCCAGAGGATTTCTCCCCAGGGGGCCAGCTTGACCACCCAGAGGTTGTTGGAGGCGGTGCGGCCCACGAGAAAGATGCCCTCGTCGCTGGCCGCCCCGGAGTTGCAGTTGCTGTGGGCCACGCCGGGAAAGGATTTGGACCATTCCAGATGGCCGTAGGGGTTGAACTTGGAGACCACGGCGTCATCGCCGGCCTTGCCGAAGCCGGCATAGCCGCCGTCCGCCGTCACGGCCGTTTTGAAAAAGGCGTCGCTGCCACTGCCGCCCACATTGACCATGAAATTGGCTACAGCCATGGCCGCGGTCGGCAGCAGGAATGCCATAATCGAAAAAATCGTCCATAGCGTTAAACGTCGCTTCATTCATCCTCTCTTTCTGTTTAAAAGTTAAAAAAAGCGCGGCTTGGCAGATTTTCCAAGTCGCGCCTTCACTCTCATTGCCTGGGCAATGCTCGTAAGACTTCCCTCTCTTGTCCCGGCGTCGGCAGACCGGCGCGCTTCCGCGACGGCCGATCAGCGGACACGGGCAAACGATCAATCACCTCCTTTCCGCGGTCACAGGCAACTGCGACCTTTTGGCAAAAGCAACAACAAGGCCCCATAGGGGGTATCGGTAATCACCATTTGAAAATGGGAGTCCGTTCCTTCTTAATCTTCTCCATGCCCAGGCTGTCGATGAAACAACCGCCGCTGCCCTCATCGTGCCATTCACCGGAGATGCCGAGACCCGAGGGGTCCCGCACGGTCCCGTCCGGCTCCTCGACGTCAGGATCGGGGTTGGGATCGTCCAGGGGGCCGCCGTCGGTGATCGTCAGGGTCACCACACGGCGGTCGGCACTGAATACCGCGCCGTCGTCGGGGTACCCGGAATAGGCCCCGGGGCGGCATTCCGACCAGCCGCTGCGTTCTGAATATTTGAACCAGCGGTAATCCGCCGGCGCGGGCGCATCCAGCCAAATTTCGAGGACCGCCTTTTCGCCGGGGACGCCCACGTCCATGCTGAAGTCGAGCATGCCGTGGATCAGGTTCTTGGGCCGCCCCCTGGTCTCTTCGATGACGCCTTCTGAAAATTTGTAGTCCGGGTCGCTGACGCGTTTCCAGATCAATTCGCCCGCCAGGGCCCTCAGGCCCATGGGGTCGTTGCTGACCGGGCTGAAAAAGGGCGCGATGTCGTCCGGAAACCCGGTGATGCCGTTTTCTTTCTCCTCCACGGTGACCGTGGATACCGACACGCCGAATTCGTTTTCGTTGACGCGGGTCAGCTTGAACTTCAGGGTGACGTCTTCGCCATTCACCGCCGTGGTGACGAAAGTGGGGTTTTTAGCGCCTTCGTCGGAAAGGACCACCAACGGCGCGCCGGTGTCCAGTTGCTCCCAGATGTAGGCCGTTTCATCGAAATCGTCCCGGGCCGGATTCTTGCGCCCCAGGATCACCGAGTCCCCCTCCAAGACGACCGCATTCCCGCCGGCCGGGTTCCCCAGCCCCATGAACCCGAAGCGCCCTTCGATGGCATCGATGAATTTGCCGGCGCCGTACCCCCGGCCGTTCTTGTTGATGCGCACGTAGCGGATGCGTACGTCCCGGTAGCCGTCGGTCAGTTCACCCAGGGCCCCGCAGCGGTTGAAATCGAAGGAGCCCACGCTGAGAGAATTGCCGCCGTTGACCCCCAGAGGCAGATCGCCCAGCAGCACCCAATCGCTGCCGTCCTCGCTGACCTCCACCGTGGTGGCGCCAGCCACGGCCCCCAGGGCGATATCGGCGTCGGTGACCCCCTGGCCGAAGTGGTGGATGAACAGGTCCGGGCCGTCCCGGTCGGTCAGCGGATTGTCGAACCCCACGGTGAGATGGCCGGCATTGACCATCCAGCCGGAGCAGTTGCCGATGCCCGGTGTGGTGTCGTCATAATCCGGTTCGCCCAGGGCATGGGCGCCCGCGTCCAACTCTTTATCGGCCCAGTCCACCGGGCCGTCGCTTTCGTGCACGTAGGCGGCGTAGAGGGTGGCCAGGGCCGTGTGGTGGCCGACCGCCGCGTCGATATAGTGGGATTGGGCGGTGTCGGCCTTGATGATTTTCAAATACTGGACCGAGATGACCCGCGACAGGCTGAGCCCGGGATAATCGGCCAGATCGAAGCGTTGCACCTCGGGGGTGTCGCCGCTGACGGTCTCCAGCAGGCCCAGGCTGACCCAGGTCTCCCCGTCGATGCTGGCCCGCAGTTCGGCGCCGCCGCTGCCGAAATGGTACACCGAAAGGTCGTGATCGTCCCCGTCGGCTATGGGAATATTGAAATGCAGCGTGATCTCGCCGTTGTACCCGTCCGGAAACCCCGAGGCGTCGCCCTGCCCGTCCGCGGTGAGATCGGGAAGGCCGAGGGCCTCCTTGGCCAGATCCAGGGCCTGGCTGTGGTAGGAGAAGCTGCCCACCTGCCAGGCGGAGGTGGCCGGGTTGTCCGCATCGACGATATACAGCTCGCGAATGGTGACGCCGACCGTTTCGCTCAGGGCAAAGCCCTTGCCGTCGGAGACCGTCACCCGGAAGACCATCTCCTGGCCGGCGGCTTCGGGCACCATGAAGTTGCATTTCGCCGCTGCGGCGTCGGACAGAGTCACCGGGGGGCCTGACAACTGAATCCATTCGTACTGCAAATCATCCAGGTCCGGATCCCAGCTGCGAGAGGCATTCAGGGTGAACAGCAGGTTCTCGGTGGCCGTCTCCTCGGTCTTGGAAAGATCCACGATGGGCGGCCGGTTAATGGACACACGGATGATGTCGGTATCGCTCAGCCCGTATGGATCGGTCACGGTCAGCTCGAATTCCGGCGTGACCGGGATGTTGGGGGCAATGAAGGCCGCCCGGGCGGTGTCGGCGTCGACCAGGACCACGTCCGTGTCGGTGATCTGGCGCCAGCTGTATTCGAGTTCATCTCCGTCCGGATCCATCGAGGCCGTGCCGTCCAACACCACGGTGTCGCCCACATTACACTCGAAGTCCTCGCCGGCGCGGGCCAGGGGGCTCTGGTTGATGCCGGCATCCACTACCGTGATCGTTACCGTATCCACGCCCTCGAAGGTGCCGTCGCTGACGGTCAGCTCGAAGGTGTAGTCGCCGGTTATCAGCCCGGCGAAGGCCGGTGTGGCCGTATCCGGGTTTTCCAGCGTAACGGTTTCCCCGCCGGTCTGGCGCCATTGAAAGGTGATGGGGTCGCCGTCCACATCCTCGGAATCGGAGCCGTCCAGGACGACCCGGGTTCCTTCGTTGACCTGGCGGTCGCCGCCGGCATCGGCCGCCGGCCGGTGGTAGAGGGTTTTGACGGCATCGATGAACAGAGCCCGGCCGGTATTCTGGACGCCGCTGTAGGGATCGATGTAGTTGCCGCCATCGCCCAGTTCGAACTTGATGTAGCGAGCGGATGAGAGGCCGGAACCGTCTAAATCTCCCCAGAGGTAGAGGCCGTAAGCCCCCGGCCCGGAGGCGTAGTTATGGTCGGGATTACCGATCCAGCTTCCGTCCGGCTGGCGGCCGAGCCACCCCGATATCCGGACCCAGCGGGATTCGTCGCCGGTCACCGAGCGCAACCCCGTCAACGGGTCCTCGGGTCCGACCACCGGGTTGTAGGCCGCATCGGCTACATAGATATGGATCGTGCCGCGTTCGTCGGAAAAGGCCTTGTTGAAAGAGAATCCGAATCCTTCGACGATAAAATCGACCCCTTCCGGCAGCTCTTGTTCGATGCCGTTGTAATTCACGTAGGTGCCGGCGCCGTCCCCGTTTTCAAAATCCTGGTCGAAACCCACGACCAGGGTGCCGCCACTGGCGGCGCCGCCCCATCCCGAGGTGCATGTGTCCCGGGGACCGAGAAAATTGTCGTAATGGACCAGTCCGGGACGGATCTGGGCCGTGCCGGACCAGTCCTGGTCCGGGCCCTGGATCACATCCACGTCCACGTTGTGCTGGGTGCCGATCACATCCGGCAGGCCGTCGCCGTCGGCATCCCCCCAGACGTTGACGGTCTGGTCGCTGGCATGAAACCAGCCGGCGCCGGAAAGGGTGGCATACGGCGACGCCGCCTGCACCACGGCCGGCCAAAGAAGCAGCAACAGGGCCGGCCAGTATCGGCGTCGCCCGCGTCGCCTTCTACCTCTGTTCACGTCCAAGCATGCTTCGCTTTCATTGTGCATGATCAATACCTCAGGGATATGGTGCCGGAGAGGGTCCGGCCCGGTGTATTGTGCATGGCCGTCTCCTGCCAGGCCGCATCGAAGATGTCCTTGGCTTCGAAGGCGAGGGTCAGGTGACGGCCGATGTCTTTGATGATCTTGATGTCGCAGGTGGTGTAGGCGTCGAGTTCGATGGTGTTCTCGATATCGTAGTAGCGGGAGCCGGAATAGCGCACGGTGACGTTGACCGTGGCGATATCGGGATGACGCCATTCGATGCCCAGGTTGGCCTTGTGTTCGGCCTGGTCCGGGAAGCGATTGCCCTCCAGCCGTTTGGTGTCGTAGTTGTGGTACTTATCTTCGAAACGGACCACCTCGGATATGTTGAGGGTGTAGTTGGCATACAACCGCAGCGTATCGCTGGGAAAAAGATCGGCCGCCACCTCGAGCCCCTTGGTGACCGCCTCTTCGATGTTTTCCCATCGTACGGAAATCGATGAGTAGGCGGGATCGGACGCGCTGACCTCCTGCATCCAGTCGTGGATGTCGTTATAATAGGCGGTGAGACGGACCGCAGCCCAGTGACCGAATCGTCTTTCGGCGCCCAGTTCGTAGTTGACGGCCCATTCCGTCCCCAGGTTGGGATTGCCGATGATGGTCTTGCCCGGGGGCCGTTCATAGTCGCCCAGCAGGTAGGAGAGCGGCGCGAAGGTGGAGCTCCTGGATACGCCGGCCCGCAATACGGTGCGGTCGTCGAGATCCCAGGTGACGCCCAGCCAGGGATCGAGTTGGGTGTCTTCCAACGAGTCGATCTTATAAGGCGTGTATTCATACTGGCTTTCATAGAAGAAGTCGAAGGTCCGGACGCCGCCGTAACGCGCCCCGGCATCGGCCGTCAGGCTGCCGATGCGGAGCGTGTCCTGCAGGGTAGCGCCCCACTTGTACTGCTTGGCCTGGGAGATGCTGATGGTCTCATCGGTCAGGCCGTCGTAGAGCCGGTTTTCGATGACACCGTAGCGGTGATCGGTGGACAGCTTGATCGTGTTGGACTCGCCGGCATCGACGGTCAGGGAGAGCATGCCGCCGTAGTCGTTCAGCGGGATGTCGCTCTTGTTGCCCTGGGTGACCCATGTCCTGCGGCCCTGCACGGCATTCATGTCCGGCGAGGGCAGCACCGGCTGGGAGAATTCCACCGTGTCATCGAGCATGAACAGGTTGCCGGTGAGTCCGACGATCCCCTTGCGCTCGAAATCCAGGTTCAGGCGGTGACGGAGCTGATCGATATGCCCGTAGCGGTAGCCGATGGCGTTGTCGTTCTGCCACCAGCTGTAGCCGGCATTGAACCGCAGGGCGTTGCCCAGACGCCCGTTCAACGTGGCGGTGACGGTATTCATTTCGCGGGTCTGCTTCTCCAGGGACGCCAGGTAGTTGTCCTTGACCGACCACCCTTCGGCCGGATTGCTCCACGCCAGCAGGTTCTGATCCATCGAGGTCACCCGGTCGGCGATCCATGAATCGGCCCAGGCGAAATAGCCGTCGCTTTCGAAGTGGGAGTATCCCGTCTGTAAGTTCAAGCGTTCGGTGATCCGGCCGCCGGCCCCGGCGTCCACGGACCATGTGTTGTAAGTGCCGTAGGTGGTGGATGCATGCGCGTTGGGGTGCTCGGCCGCTTTGCGGGTCACGATGTTGATGACGCCGCCCATGGCCCCCTTTCCGTATACCGAACCAGCGGCGCCGCGGATCACCTCGATGCGCTCGACCGTGTCCAGGGGAATTTCGTTGTGCACGGTCTCGCCGCAAGACAGGCGATTGATGGGCATGCCGTCCTTGAGAAACACGGTGGCGCGGGAACTGGCGAACCCCCGCATTCGCACGCGGCTGGCATGACCGAAAACCCCCTGGGGTTTCCAGACCTCCAGGCCGGCCGCCGTGCGCAACAGTTCGTCCACCGAAGTGGCAGCGGCGGCCTCGATCTCTTCACGGGTGATAACGGTGATGCTGTTGGATTTACCTTCGAGTTCGGACGAGATGGCCGTATCGGTGACGGTGATGGTGTCCAACTTCACGATGGCCGTATCTTTTTCGGACGCTTCGCCCCAAGCGCTTCGATACATCGGCGAAGGCAGCATCAACAGCGGCGCCAGCAAAATGATCCAGACGGATTTCTTCAATGTTCGGTTCAATGTCACGATTGCACCAGACGGGCGGCGGCTTCCGTTTCCACGCTCGGGCATCGGTCCGCCGTCTGCCGTCCGGTTCCAGGCCGCTCTAATTGTTTGCCCACCGGGCCGTCCATAATGCCGGACCGGTGGGCGTATCATTGTCAAAGGGATGTGTGTGTTTGCCGTCTACTTCTTCCGGCGCAAACCGACCAGCCCCAGCAGGCCGGAGCCCAGCAGCCACACGGCCGCCGGCACCGGTACGGCGGCCCGGGCCTCGACCGCGTCGATGAAGAAGGCGCGGCCGGTGGTCTGTTCGCCACTGTAGGGATCGACATAATGGCTGCCGTCGCCCAGCACGAACATGAGATAGCTGGCCGAGTCAAGATCGCCATCGGCCAGGTCGCCCCACAAAAACTCGCCATAGGCGCCGGGGGACGAGCCGTAGTTCATGTCAGGATTGCCGACCCAGCTTCCGTCCGTCTGACGCCCTTCCCAAGTGGAGAGCAGCGTCCAATTCGTGGCATCCGCTGAACTGGCGTCATAGCTCTGGGCCGCATAGATACTGACCGTTCCGCGCTCGTCCGAGAAGGCCTTATTGAAGCAGAAGCCGAAACCGTGCACCATGAAGTCATTGCCGTCGCCGTCGACGATCGGCTGGTCAAAGCCGACCACCAGGCTGCCGCCGGCCGCGGCCCCGCCCCATCCGGAAGTATACAGATCGGGTGCGCCAAGGAAATTGTCATAGGTCACCACGCCCGGCTGAATTGCCCCAACCCCGGACCAGTCCTGATCCGGCCCCTGGATCCGCCATGTGTCCTCAACGCCGTTCTGGTCCGCCACATAGAACCATCCGGCATCGGCGCTGGTGGCATACTGGGAGTTTTCAAAGACCGGTTCCCCGTACGCCATGGCGCCCGTGGCCGTGGCGGCCACTAACATGAGGGCGCCCACTACACTGATTGCTTTTTTCATTTTCATTTTTTCTTCCTCCTTTTAGTGTGAATAATAGATGGTGCGTCCATGAATATAGCCTCAGCGGCTCGTTCTCCTGACGCCGATCAATCCGAGCAGACCCGACCCCAGCAGCCATGCAGCGGCCGGCACCGGCACGGCGTTGACGCCCTCTACTGCACTGGTAAAAAGTGCCCGACCGTGGCCGGTTTCGCCATCGCCTAGTTCGAATTTGAGGTAAGAAATAAATCCGTTATAGGCGCTGGAAATTTCATCATCCAGATCGATTTCCATGATGACGGATGGTACGCCTGGCGCGGATTCGGTAAAATCGGGGTTGGCCTCCCATGCCGATCCGTTGCTGTAACCGGCGTAATCGGAGATCGTTGTCCAGTTGTCGCCATCAGTGGAGGCATAGACTGTTATGGCACCTTTTTCGGGTGAAAATGGGGTGTTGTAGGCAAAACCGAAGCCATAGACAATAATGTCAGCGGCACTGGTTCCGTCGGCTGTAAAAGGGATTTCATAGAACAGTGTCAGAGTGCCTCCGTTCGCATCCCCGCCCCACCCAGCGGCCACGGCCTGATCTTCGGCTCCCAGGAGCCAGCCCAGATTGGCCCCTGCGTCGGGGTATTCGGTCGTTGGGTTATGATAAAAGCCGTTGGTGGCGTCCCAGTTCATAAAATAGCCGTCATAATCCGCCACCGAGGTGGCATAAGTGGTTGCCGCTGTTGCGGCACCGGCCGTTGTGAGTATGCATCCGAACATGAGTAGCACTGCCAATGTTTTCTTCATTCTTTCTCCTCTTTGTTGTGAGAAAATAAAAAGGCACACTTCGCTTTCGCGTGTGCGCCATCACTTTCACCGCCTGCCGCAATGACCGCAAGGTGCCCCTGGTTCCGGGGGCAGGAACAAAAACAGCCGGGAGACCTCTGTCAGGCAACCCGGCTGTCCCCTTGGGACCCGTAGCTTTCCGTCCCCCGGTTACCCGGGGTTTGGCATTTGCTGATTATAGATGTCGTGGGGCCGGCTGATGTCTCTGCTTTTCCGCCCCTGTTCAGATATCGCCGAAGATCTTAAGGGAGGTCTTCGGTGTTTCGTACGTATCCTTTATTTGAGATGTAAAAATGATGATGTTTTTGTTTAATTACAAAACTTGGATAGAAATTGCTAACCCATGCGGGCAAAAAAATAGCGTTGGAAGCCATGCGTCCATTGGCTTGTTTCGGTGATGGGTGGGCGCCGATGGCAAAGCGACCGGAAGGGTTTTCGCCTGTGCCGGAATAGAAATCATGCGGTGGCATCAGTTCATCCTGCCTGTGAAAGCGGCGGAACCGGTGGCGCCGCAACCGGGCAGATCCTGGATCTGGGCCGCGCCTTCTCAATGTGGCTCTGGACGATCGCCCGAGTGAACCCCTGGCTGAAAACGCGCTTGGGCACGCCCCTGCTCCGTCCGAGGCCGGCGCCCCTGTAGGAATCGACGCCACTGAGCAGTTCCTGAAAGAGGTGTGCGCCGCGTTAGGGGTATCGCCCCAGCCGGCATTGGAGGAGACGGCTCGCTCCAGACCCCCCTCGCCATGGCCCTGCCCCTGAGGCGCTGGTTCTACCCCTACCTGGGCATGATCCCGGCGGCCGTCTATACCGATCCCGGCCCCTCACCGTATCATAACGCCCTGATCGACTTTCTGGCGGAAATCGGCTGCAGCGAAGCCCTTAACCCCGAAGAGATCCAGCAAATGCCCCACGTGGTGCTGGCCAACGGCGCCGTCCTGGCCCGGATAGAGGCCATGCGGATATCCGTGGCCGGCGTGGAGCTGGCGCTTTCCGGCAAAGGACGCATCGAGGTGATGCCCAAGGCCGTCATGGATGCGCGGGGGACATTGTATTTTAATCGAGGAGATATTGAACGGATTGATATAAAATATGAATAACCCTTTCATCTATTGCCGCTTTCGCTTTTATTAACCCAGCAATCAAAAATCACAGCAAACGCTATCATGGCGAAGGCCGGAATCCAGGACATAAATTCAGCCCTAAAGATCATCGAAAACCACCGGCAACCTTTCTTGCAATTCGGTCAGCAACGATTTCATCAGCGCCTTGATTTGCGGGTGGGCCTGGGGAGCCGCCCGCAGCTTGAAAATGCGCAGCCATTCACGGATGTTGGCCTGTACGAGGATCTATGTCTTCAGGCTGTTGGGCAGCACTTCACGGGCCTGCTCGGGCTGCCATCTGGCCTTGAGCAGTTCTTTGTAGGCATTTTCCATTGTTGATGATCAGTTATCGGCGATCGGTAATCGGTCGCGGGCACGGCCTGCTCCTACAGGAAATTCGGAAGCAATCGTTGCAGGAGCGGGCCATGCCAGCGATAATAAACACTCATTTCCGCACAGTATCCCAAAATGGGGCATCCCCACCCGCACCACCAAACCCGCCCCTACCGCATTGGCTATAATTCATCGGGCCGACGCCCTTATGTTTCCTTGCCCTCAATAAAAGAAAAGTCGATCGCTGTTGTTGGATCAAACGCATCTCCAAAGAGCGACCCACCACCAATAGTGAAATAGTCTTCTATCTCAACTACATCAGTGGGCCTGTATCCAAAGAGCAATTCGGCTGTAACATTGTCGCCGAAAAGTACATCACCACTCACCTCCACAAAGTCCTTTTCGCCGAGGCCGTAGTCTTCTATTAGCAACGTCCCCAGATCAAGGATTAAGTTGCCATCGATGGTCATCGTTCCCGGAGAATTACCAGGGGCAATCACGCCACCATCCAAGCTTACATCACCGATGATGGTACCATTTGCTCCTATTGGCAGACCCTCGCTTTTAACCAAGACATCTGCAGCGAGTAGACCACCATTGCCAACTTCCAATTCAGATAGACCGTTACTCATCTCGTCGGTACCGACTACTACACCGTCAGCGACTGTGGTCTGGCCGCCAAGCACCCGGTATGCATTTGCTGCTGCACCATTTGCGGATTCGCCGATCAGAATTTTTTCATCAACGACAATGTTGCCACCTGTTTGCTCAAAACTACCTTTAGCAGGTGGCGTCTCACCACTTGCAACACCAACATAAATAGTACCAGATACATTCCTCTGCCGTACCACTAACCGTTACATGGCCTTCACCGCTGGCTTTAGTTCCTGATTCACCGACAACCAGGTTGTGCATAGTGGATGTACCGCCGCTCTGATTGAAAAACCCCAGTCCACCATAACCACTATGGACATATGAATCAGAACCACTTCCAACAACTGTGCTACCAAGTACATTCAACTGACCACCTGATAAATTATAAATGCCGTATGCTTTAAGATTTTCAGGGATATTAGAATTCTGATCATATTCTGATAATTGATTACCGATTCTCAAGAAGGCTATGTCGTAGGCAGATGGTGGGTAGTATGAATAACCTACCGTATGGGTACCACCTGACTGATTGAATGTGCCTTGACCAGAGAGACCGACTTGAGTGCGACTTGCTTCTAAAACCCCTGCTTCAAGGTCATAGGCGCCGACTGCTACTGCCACTGGTCCAGAAGAATCATCTATAAATATGGCCTCAGCGGCTCGTTCTCCTGACGCCGATCAATCCGAGCAGGCCCGACCCCAGCAGCCATGCAGCGGCCGGCACAGGCACGGCGTTGACACCCTCGACTGCGTCGATGAACTTGGCCGGACCGGCGCTGATTTTGACGTAGGCGGCCGAGGCGACGCCGAAATCAGCGAAATCATACGCCCAGACGGCAGGGGATCCGGGGCTTGATGCGCCCAAGGCCCCCAGGCTGGTCCAATTGACGTTGTCCATGGAAACCGACAGATCGGTGCCGCCTCCCGGGCCGAAGCCGTAGATAATTAGATCATCGCCGGCGCCGTCGGTCAGCGTGGCGTCGAAACCCAGGGTGATCCAGCCGGATTCGCCGCTGCCCCAGCCCGTATAGCCTGTGCCATCAAGTGCGCCCGTGGGTGCACCCAGGATTACGGATGCATCCAGGGGACCGTGGCATGCGGACCCGCCCCAGCCGGGGTACCAGTTGTGCAGCGTGGTGCCCTCTACGATGGACGAGGCGTAGATCGATGCGCCGGCGGCACCGGCCGTTGTGAGTATGCATCCGAACATGAGTAGAATTGCCAATGTTTTCTTCATTCTTTCTCCTCTTTGTTGTGAGAAAATAAAAAGGCACACTTCGCTTTCGCGTGTGCGCCATCACTTTCACCGCCTGCCGCAATGACCGCAAGGTGCCCCTGGTTCCGGGGGCAGGAACAAAAACAGCCGGGAGACCTCTGTCAGGCAACCCGGCTGTCCCCTTGGGACCCGTAGCTTTCCGTCCCCCGGTTACCCGGGGTTTGGCATTTGCTGATTATAGATGTCGTGGGGCCGGCCGATGTTTCTGCTTTTCCGCCCCTGTTCAGATATCGCCGAAGATCTTAAGGGAGGTCTTCGGTGTTTCGTACGTATCCTTTATTTGAGATGTAAAAATGATGATGTTTTTGTTTGATTACAAAACTTGGATAGAAATTGCTAACCCATGCGGGCAAAAAAATAGCGTTGGAAGCCATGCGTCCATTGGCTTGTTTCGGCGATGGGTGGGCGCCGATGGCAAAGCGAGCGGAAGGGTTTTCGCCTGTGCCGGAATAGAAATCATGCGGTGGCACCAGTTCATCCTGCCTGTGAAAGCGGCGGAACCGATGGCGCCGCAACCGGGCAAATCGCTTTGGACTGGGCGTAATTGAGAACGGCTTCAATATAGGCAATGGGCAGTATGCCGGGGGGCACTTCGATGCCCAGGCGTTGGAACATGATGCGGTAATCCGTAAAGAGCTGCCGCCTGCGGGCCGTCTGGATCTTGTTGGTTGCCGGGGCCGGGAACCATCGCTGAACCGGGTCTCCGGGTTGGAAAAACAGCAGGGGCAACAGTTCGTCCTTTTTCCCGTGGTACTGGCCGATCGAGAGGGGATAGCGCTTGTTCTCATAGGGTTTGTACATCGTCACGAAATAGTGGACGGGGTGCAACGTGTTGGCCGCGAATACCTTGGCATAACGTTCTTTAGGGGGGTGCCGGTGGCCGACCATGAAGTTCAACAACGCTTCGATCAATGCCAGACTGAGAATTTCAACTTTGATGGGGAAGCCGACTTTGTCAAAGAACTGCTGTGCCCTCTTGCGATAGTGATAGTAATCGCCCATGAAGATTTTACGATGCTTGGGCAACGGCGGCCGGATGCGTTGCCGGCAGGAATAATTGTCCAGGAACCGGAGCAATTTCTTTTTGCTGGCCGAGTCCAGACCCGACGCTTTGACCGGAAAATAGTGCTTACAGGCATAATCGGACAGGATGGCGGCAATACGCCTTTCTGCGGTATTTCGTCCGCCGTTGCCCATGGATAGCCGTGGGTCGGTTAAGGGGTCCGGAGGGCATTTGATTCCGGCGAGAAAGTTCGCCACGGCTTCGGTCTGCGGCACGTTCAAGGTGTGCGCCGGCACCTCCGCCGCGACCCGAGAAAAGAAGCGTTGCATCTGGTTCTTGTAAAGATCGTAATGTTCTTCCCGGAGAATTCGAAGCCGCGGCACGGGCGGACGTTCAACTGCGGCTGGCGGGGTGTAGGTTTGATAAAGCCGCACCAGGTCCAGAAGCGTCTTTTTGGGAACAGTTTTGAACTGGACCCTGTGGTAGGTCGGATTCGCAAAATCCCGGTATAGCGCCCCTACCTGGGCGGCCAGTTGGGAGTGGGTGGGCATGCTTTTTTCCTTTCTGATACGCTAGGGGCAACAGACTGATGACTCAAAAAGTATCCGGGGCCCTGACGCGTCCTAAGAAGGGGCAGGCCGGCCTGGTCGATGCAGCCGTGCTCGTTGGGGTGTTGTTTCAACGCAGATGGGAAATGAAACACCCGCCGCCCAAGCCTTCCGATTCACCCTTGTCGAAGACATTGGACGAGGCCTCGCTGTTCGTGCGGATGCCGAACACCGAGCAGTGCGCCGCATCGAAGGTGACTTCGCCACGGCTCTCGTCGACCGTCAGATTGCCGGCATCGATTACGGTTCTGCCCGCCTGATCGTCTCCGCTGAAGTAGTCGCCGAAAGTGTCGGCCTGTAAAATGGCGCTGTTGCCGTTGGCGAACGGATCGCCGCCCGTGATGGCTGTATCGTAAGGAATTGTGAGCCGTATGCGGTGGACATCCTCGGCGGGCAGCCGGTGGCCTTCAGCGTCATAGAGGTCGAAGAGATAGAGCCCCGAGGCCTTTCCCGGGGCGTCGCTGCCGCTGTCCACGGCCGCGGCATAGACACGGCCCGGAGCATTTGCGAAGCTGTCGGCAAAGACCTGCATGGCGAGCTGCTGGCCGGGCCGCCACTCGAGGGCCACCAGCGCAGGGGTCGTCAACTGGCCGGGGCTGTCGACGACGGCAACGGCCATGAGCGCCCCATGGGCCAGGCCCGTGCCGCCGATTTGGGCCGTTTCGGTTTCATCGGCCAACAAGATCCGTCCCAAACTACCCCCGCGCCCCAGCTGTTCCAGCATATCGGCACAGACAGCATTGAGCGAATCCTGCTCGGCCTGGGGGCGGTCGTCTATGAATAGTGGTGCCTGGGCGTTGACCGGGGTGTCGCTACCTACCCCGATGAAAAGGTGGTCGGTTTCCCCGTCGCAAGAGAGCTGCACAGTGATCAATCCGGGTGTTCCCGGCGCGGTGAGCATGGTGGATTCTCCGGTGAGGGACGACAGCAATGCGGACGACAGATCGGCGCCGTCCCGGCCGAACACGCTCCAGTGGTAAGTTCCCGTTCCGCCGCCGGCAGCGTTCAGGGTTCGGGTTTCACCATACGACATTAACGCTGCGGCCGAGATACGGTCGCCGATGCGCAGGCGTTGGGTATCGAAGGTCACGTGGAGATAGGGCGCGCGGGATGGATCCTCGCGCGAAGCGATGTGCCAGCTGTAGCCGTCTCCCCATTCGCTTTCCGGGTCCGAGCGGTCGTCCTGGTCCCGAAGCTCGATGCCGTTGTTGGGCCATCGGCCGTCCAGCCACCCTTTGACAATCGGGGTGATATCCATGGTGCCGTTGCTGTTCGGCCCCGTGGTGTGGCTCACCAATATCCAGGGGGAACCCGGCGCGTACCATGGCTTGTTATCCATGTGAACATAGCCTCCACCGGTCACCGCCTCCGTCCAGAAGAAGGGCGCCGTGGTGTCGCCGCTTTTTTCACGGGTGGTGGTGTCGAGAACATGGATGAAGCCGTGCATGGCGGTGCCGGCGGGTGCAGGGGGGCCGACGTCCATGCTGGCCGTTCCGGCGAGCATGGTGTAGACCACCCTTGCTGAGCTTATGTCGGCCGCCGTCAACCCCTCGTCCGTCAGCGGCGACAGGTCGAAGCGCAGAAGGGCTCGCGCATCGACGATGGAGACGGCGCCGGCTTTGAGTCGGTATTCTCCTGTGGAACTGCCCTGGGGGTATCCCGCCCCGCCGCCCATGCCGCCGAAAAGCACATAGGTATCGGCGGACACCGGGCAGGTGAGGGTGCTGGCCGGCAGGGTCGTAAAGCGCCATGAAACCGCTGTGCCCATGGGATTGCCGGCAAGGTCGGCCGCCGTTCCAGCGACGGTGACGGTATATTCGGTCTCCGGCTGGAAGGCCGGCATCACGGTATAGATCAGCGTCGATCCCTGCCACGCGAACGTGCCGTCGACATGGGGCGTGATGTCGAATGCGTCCTCGACGGTTTGCTGATCCATGGCTTCGCTGAACACGATCGTGACCGCATCGGGAACCTGGACGCTGCCCTGGGGAGCCATGGAGATCATCTGCGGGGGCGCCGCCACCGTCCACACGATCGGATCGACCGCAAACCAGTTGCCGAGACTGTCAAGCACCTCGATGTCGAGGGTGTGTTCTCCGTCGGCAATTCCGGAAAGCGACAGGGGGGCCGAGGGGCCGGTTGCCTCGATCCACTGCCCGCCGTCCAGGCGATATCGGTAGCCGAACACGCTGTCGCCCGAGATGCTGAGGGTGAGGGTATCGATGGCGGTTGAAGGTTCAGGAATGCCGTCGATTTGCGGGGCAGGCGCGACATACGCTCCGGTTCTGAATTGAAACCGATACGGCAGTTTCAATTGATTTCCGCTGGTGTCCGTCGCGTTGACGCCGACTGTCAGCGAATACTCGGTATCCGGGACAAAGAGCGCGGCGGGCGAGAAGGTTATCTGCGCGTCCATCTCGGACCAGGTGAAAGCCCCGGTGAGCTCCGGTGTCAGGGAGAATGCAGATTCCACACTCTCCCTCTGCATGGGTTTACTGAAGGTGATGCGCACCATTGCATCAAGGGCGACATCCTGTTCCGTATCGGCCGGGGAGGTGCCGACGACGGTGGGGGGGGCTGTATCCAGGGCCCGGGTGATGAGATCGACCGAATCGATCATGTTGGCCGTTCCATTGTCCGCCGTGGCGATACGCACATAGATGGTGCCGGTCGGGGTGTCGATCTCCCAGAACTCGGTCACCCGCCACCAGTCGCCGCTGCCGCCCTGATCGTCCAAGTCGTGGATCTGCTCCCAGGACTTGGACTGGATGCTTCCCAGGGGAGTGCCGTAATTGCCGTCGGCAGCGATCTGCACGCCGAGGGCGGCGCCGTCCGATCCGGTTGGGATGAAAGCCACGTACTGGATCCACACGGATTGGGTGTAACCGGACGGGACAACGGCCGGCACCACGAAATCCAGCGATCCGGTGCCCATGCCGCCGACAAGCCCCTGCAGGCCGATGTAATCCATTTCCATGGGGCCCTCGTCGATCCAATCCCAGGCAAAGCTGTCCCCGAAATCGGTGCGAATGAAATAGGCGGGGCCGTATGCATTGTCGGCGGCCACGTCCGCTGGGTACCCGGGTGCTGAAACGAGGTATGCATCGGCGTCGCCGTCGCCGTCCAGATCCGTCTCCTGCCAGTCGGGTTGCGTGTCGAACCCCCAACTCTGGCGTGTGTACCCTTCGGCGGCGCTCCAATCCGGTGCATCGATCATTCCCCAGTACTCGGCCCATGCCGTTTGGCCGAAAAAAATGGTCAGTAGAGCGACAACGAGAACTATGCCTTGTCGAATCGGTTTGAAATAGTTCAGCATCATGATTCCTTAAATCAACCGGCAACCCGGCTATCCCTGCGGGATCCGTGGCTTTCCGTCCCTGCCTTGCAACAGGTTGGGCAACAATGATGAAAGATGTTATTGTAGGTAGAAATATCTCTACTTATAGGGTCATTATAAATTCAAATACTCTAGTTTAGGATGGACCTTCTAACTATAGCGGCCCAAAAAATAACGCTTAAAGCCATTTCACGGCTTCCGCCGGCCTAAAATGACCGTTTTGTAAAGAGCGGCATACTATTGCTGGAACTATCCTGCCCGGCCGGCTGCTCGATGGAGGAGCGATGGCCTTGCTATGGCGTCAAGGCTTGCAGGTCCAGGGCATGGTCGCAGGTCATGTCGATCAATTCCAAATCGTGGCTGATCAGCAGCACGCAGGCGCTGCGGCCGGCCGCTTCCCGGACTGCATCGGCAATGAGCCGCATGTTCAGACCGTCCAGCCCGCTGGTCGGCTCGTCCAGGATCAGGATGTCAGGCTGTTTGATCATGGCGCAGGCAATCACGAGCCGCTGTTTTTCTCCACCGGAAAGCGATTGGGGGTGCCGCTCCGCCAGCTCCGCCAGGCCGAAACGGAGCAGGTGGTCCTCGGCCCATGCATCGCGCTCCGATGATCCGGAACGATGGCCCGATACCATGAGCTCCTGGCGTACGGTTTTCATATGCAGCTGATGGTCGACGTTTTGCAGCGCCATGCCGGAACGTTGGAGCAAAAAGCGTGGTGAGGCATGGCAATCCCTGAAAAAAATTGAGCCGCTCTGCATGGGCGACAGACCGGTGAGCAAGCGGGCCAGGGTGGTCTTGCCTGCGCCGTTTTTGCCGATCAGCCCGGTCACACCCCGGGCCAGGGCGAACCGGGCCCCATCGAACAGCCGTTCGCCGTTACGGTAGGCAAAAGAGAGATCTTCCACGCGGATCTCGCCGCCGGTGTCGCTTGCCGCTTCAAGACTGCCCCGGGGATCGCGGACCACCGGTCGCCGCAGGCCATAGGCCCGCCGCAGCCCTTCGTCGCTCAACAGGGAGAAATCGCCGGATGCGGCGATGTGTCCCTGTTCCATGACATACACCCGGTCCACCACATCGGCCAGCCAATAGAGGCGGTGGTCCACGATGAGAATGGCCATGCCGGCCTTTTTGAGTTCGGCGATTTTCAGGGCCAGGTCCGCAGTCGATTCGGGATCCAGGTTGGCAGTCGGTTCGTCGAGCACCAACACCCCGGGGCCCAAGGAGACGATGGCAGCCAGTACCACTTTCTGTTTCTCGCCTTCCGACAGGCGGAACAGGGATCGGTGCAACAACCGGTCGAGACCGAATTGCGCTGCCGCCAAGGCCACCTTGGCCCGGATGACATGGGGTTGACGTTCGCGCCATTCGTGGGCAAATGCGATTTCATCTTCAACAGTGGTGGCGAAGAACTGCTGTTCCGGGTCCTGGAAGAGTGTCCCCACCCGATGGGATATGGCGTGTAGCGGCAGATCCGTACTGGGCGCACCGTCGATTTTTACGCAACCTTGCAGGCGGCCCTTGAAATAGTGGGGGCACAGTCCGTTGACCAGTCGGACGATGGTCGATTTGCCGCATCCGCTGGCGCCGGTGATCACCACCGCTTCGCCTCGGGCCACCGTCAGGCTGATCTCCCGGACGGCAGGCCGGCTGCCCAAAGGATAGGTATAGGAGACACGATTCAGGGTGATCACAGGTGCAACCCTCCGTTTCCATCGCCGAGGACTACCTGCAACACGGTGGCCGCGGCCAGCACGGCCAGGGTCAGCGTCGCCGCCAGAAGGTCTACCCGGCGGAAATGGGCTTCCTTCAGGGGTGTAAGGTGGGAGGCGGCCCCAAGTCCTTTCAACTCTGCAGCGATCCCTAGTTCATCCGCCGACCGTATGGATCGGAAGAGCATGGGCATGAGTAGCAGGCGGACCGTCAGTTTGGGACTGAAAATCATTGCGGCCGGCGTCAGACGATGACCGCGGGTGCGCAGGCACTCTGTGATTTGGCGGACATCCTCCACGAAGGTGGGAACAAAACGGATCATGATGGAGAGCGGGACATAGAGAGTGAAGGGCAGGCGCAAGTGCTTCAATGTCGCCATGAGGGACTGGCAGGAGGAAGACAAGGCCATGGCCAATGAGACGTTGATCACCACCGCCGTCCTGAGAAACGGCATGGCCAGTTTTACCGGCTCCAAGGCGCTTGTTTGGGGCCAGAGCGCATGCATGCCGGCCATCATGGCCATGGCGGCGGCTCCCATCAATGCGACCAGGAGGTAAACGGTGAGGAGGATTTTGTAGCGTTTCAGTGATAGTGCGTACAGCACACTGGCCACCGTCGCCAAGCCCAATGCCGCCGGGCCGTTCATCGCTACTACGGCCAGTGAGGCCAGCGAGGCCATGCCCATTTTTGTACGGACGTCCAGACGGTGAACCCAAGAGAGGTCTTGATCGCCCTGTTCAATCGAAAATAATGCCGGCATGGCGCATCTCCTTCACAAGTCGCGCTCCTGCCAGCAACCCCAGCAGGGCACCACTGTATCCGATTGCGACCATAATGGTCATCAGCCACATCAATTGCGGTTGTTCCCGCACAAACAGCCAGGAGAGCCCCACCGAACCCAGCTTGAAGAGCAGGTCGAACAGGGCAACGCCCAAGATGAGATTGGCCGACCGGCGATAGCCCCCTAACGCAGCGATGGCGCCTTCGGCGCAAAGGCCTGCCAGCAGCATGGGGGGGAGCAACGCGAAACCGGCGCCCATGAGCATGGCCGTGAAAATGAGATTCACGAGGATGAACAGGATGATGGTGCCAGGCTTGCGGACCTTGAACAACAGGACCACCATCAAGGCGGTAAATACGAGGTTTTTCAGGACGAGGGTCAACGGGTTCATGCCGCCGCCGGCCAAGGCCACCATCAGGCTGGACACTTTGGCAATCGCCGCAAAGATACCGATAGCCGCCAGGTCACGCACTTCCCAGCGGGGTTGGCGGGCGGTTTCTGAGTCTGTGCGCAGCCGGCTCCGATCGGCGACAAGGATGGGTCGGGCAGTGTCCGGGGTCATTGTATTCCTTTCATACGGTTCAATCAAAACGGCGCTTTCGGCACCGTGAGCTCAATTGATTCAATAGCTCAGTCGGACGCCCGCGTAGTAAAACGCGCCCAATGTCGAATCGAGCATGCTTTCCATATGGCCGCTTTCGTAGTCTTCCGGATCGACCGGTGGCTTTTCATCCAGCAGATTGCGGGCACCGATGAAGATGGTGATGCCGGAAGAGAGGGCGTAAGTGGCCTGGGCGCTGAAGTAATCAAATGGGTCGATCTTTTTATGCGGCTCAAGGTCGCTGAGGTATTTACCCCGATAGGTATAACGCAGGTTGGCCTGGAAGCGATCTGAGAAACGGTAGCCCAACGTGGCGTTCAGCCGCGATCGCGGGCGGTTGGTCAGGTCCTCGCCGTCCGGGTCGCGCGCCTCGAGGTAATTGGCGATCACATCCAGGCGGAAGCCGTAAGCGAGCGGCAAGGCTAACTCGATTTCCACCCCTTCGAAAGTGGAGGTGCCGTCAAGATTCTCGTAACTGGTCACGGCATTTTCAGTCGGGGTTTTTTCTTGGATGACCGTGGTGTCGATCATGTTGTCGATTTGGTTTCGATAGGCGTCTGCGGAGAGCGTGATGCCGCGGCCCGGAAACGGCTTCCATAGAAAACCGACATTGTAGTTGATCCCCTCGGCGGGGTCCAGGTCGGGGTTGCCGTAGATGTCGTTCCACCCCATGGCGCCGATGAAACGATCGTGCAACTGATACAAGGTCGGCACCTGATAGGAGCGGGAGACGGACGCCCGTAGGAAGAGACTGTCGAACAGTTTGAAGCGTCCGGAGAGCTTGGGTGCGAAATGGGTCCCGAAATCGGAATAATCTTCGGCGCGCCCGGAGAGCTGAACGCTCAAGCGCCTCAAGGGGGTGATGTGGGCTTCCAGAAAAAGTGCCGTGATGTCCCTCGATTCGACGAAATCGCGCTGGGGCGAATCCACGTCCTCCCGGTTGTAGCCGGCGCCGGCAAAAAGGTCCAGCCAGGAGGTCGCCTTCCAGTTGACTTGGCCGAAGGCATCGGCCCAATCGGATTCGAGATCGCCGTCGTAGTCGGGGTCTTCACTGTGCCGGTATTCGGTATCGGACAGGGAAATGCTCGCGCCGACTTCGGCATGCATCTGCTTGAAATCTCCTTCCCAACGCAGTCCGGTGTGCTGATCCTCTTTCTTGCTGATGCGATCCTGATTGACATCGCCGCTGCGGCCTTTGCGCAGGACGGTTTCGGTCCGGTTGTAGCGCAGGTCCATATCGACCGCCTGGCGGCTGGCCACTTCCCAGGAGAGCGTCAGGTTGGCGCCGGTCTGCTCGATCTCCGGTGCGCTCCAGCGCGGGGTGTCCGGTGTACGGTCGTAACTGTCGATTCGTTTTCCAAAAGCGCTGGCATTGAAGAAGAATTTTTCCCCCACAGGGAGGCCGCTGCTGATATCCAGGTGTTTTTCTTCTCCATCCCTGCGGGAAGAGAGACCGTACTGGCTGTTCACAGCCAGGCGGGGATTGTTCTTGCGCATGACGATGTTGATCACGCCGGCCACGGCATCCGAACCGTATTGGGCCGACGCGCCGTCGCGCAGCACCTCGATGCGGTCGATGTTGTCGATGCTGATGGTACTGATATCGGTAAAAGAAAAGCCCTGGTTGTCCGGGCGGGTGCCGGGTTGCCGCCGACCGTCGATCAACACCAGCACGTGGTTGGCGTCCATCCCTCGCATTCGCAGGGTTTGAACGCCCGGCGCGGCATTCAGGTCGGGGGACTGGATCAATTCCACGCCCTGGATGATCTCCAGCGCTTCGGCCAACGTAACGGCGCCGACCTGCTGGATTTGTTCCCGTGTGATCACCTGAACCGGTACGGGCAGTTCCTTGGGGTCCCGGGTCGGGGTACGTGAGCCGGTGACCACCACCTGCTCCATCTCAAGCGAAGGCTCGGGCCGTGCCGATGCGGCTTCAGATGCCGTTGCGTCGGACCGGGCCGTGGTTGCTGTGCCGCCGGCCCAGATGAAAGTCCAACACAACAGCATCAGCAACCTCCCGAGTGTCATTTCCAACCGTTTTGATTGTCGCATGGGCGCCATCGGCTTTTCAGGTTTGGACCAACCGGTTTCGATCATCCATCGTTTGATCTATCAAGTTTTCTTAGCAGATTCTAACCACAAAGGATAAATCGATAGCGGTCCAGGCCATTTTGGATCAAGACCGGATCTGCGGCCGGTCGTATGCGTTGTGCTCATGTCTGCGGTGGAGACCTTCGATGGCGCACTTGGGACGGGTAAATAGCAAACTCCTTGTAGAAGGCTTTTGAAAAGTGGCTGATGCTGCTGTAGCCCACCTCCATGGCGGTTTCGGTGACATTGATGCCACCATGGGATAGAAGTGCCATGGCTTTTTCCATGCGCATTTTCCTCAAAAACTCGTATGGCGGGAGGCCGCACATTTTGGGAAAAAGCTTTTTCAACTTGGATCTGCTCATGCCGACCCGGTGGGCCAGTTCGGCCAGGGAAGGCGGGGCTTCCAGATTGTTTTGCAGGATGGCAAGGGTCTTTTGAATGGCTCTGTAGTCGTCGTTGCCGATAATGGATTCATTGGTGGCGAACCGTGAATGGCAAAAGAGCCACAACAGCTCCAATGCTTTTACCAGCAGAAAAAGCGTTGAACCCTGATCGTGTTTCAGCGCCTCCACGATGCTTCCGATGATGCGATTCATGGGCGGCGTAATCTCCTGGACAATGCCGCTGATCTCCTTCCCATTGTCGGGTTTCGCCAGCTCCGGCGGGAGCCGGTCGGCACCCAGCAGGGCGGTGAGGGTGGCGTAAGGAAACAGGAGCTGCAGAATTCTCGCGTCCTCCTTTGCCGCGCACGCAGCATAGAAGCGCTTCCCCGGGCAGGAGTAAAAGCCGAAGCGACCGGCTTTGATCAAATATTCATCTGTCTGGCCATTGACGGAAAGCAGCCAGCTGATATTGCCGTTCAGGCAGAAAACGACCCGGCAGTCATCGTCCACCAGGAATTCACGCTTGGATTGGGGGTCGCAATCCCGGCCGTTGAAATGGAGGCATTCAACACAGACAGGGCGCAACCGGGAGCCGGCTTTTGCCGGATCGAGTGGGCAGCTGGATTTATCGGGGTAATCGCGGACGCTCATGGTTTGGTCAACTGCACCTTCCCAACCCTATTCCGTGGTTTTTGGGCACAATTGCAGGGCATCGATGATGATCTGGGCCAGGTTGACCGCCCAGAACTCTCCGGCCCGGGTCAGGTAGAGGCAATTGCCCTTGAGCTGCACCAGCCCGACCTTTTCCCATTGTTCCAAGACAGGTCCGATGCCGGCCATCAGTTCCGTGTGGCACCGGCAGGCGAGGGAGGAAAGATCGCAGTACCCCAGTTCGATTTGAGAAGCGATGTCCCGGTAGAGCAGGTCGCGTTCGGTGCCTGCGAACCCCATGGATATGGGCTTTTGTCCGGCCGCCACGCGAGCGGCGTATTCTTCGAGATTGTTTTCGAGAAAGAACATGCGGTGGCCTATCCATCCCCCTCCCCCGGCTCCAAAAGGGAGACATTCGCTACGGCCGCGGGAAAGCGCGTTGTAGAGACTTCTCTCCCGGGTGCTCTGCGCCCAGTGCGTGATGGACAGCCGCCGCTGATGGTGTTCCCGCATCAGATCGACACCGCGCACAAAGTAATCGGCCTGCTCCTTCAAGGCTGCGGGTGTGGGCAGTGCGCCTTTGCGGACAGCCTTGTCCAGGGGGCCGCCGGTAAATATGTTGAGCTGGTAGAGGTCGCAACCGTCGATCCCAAGATCGATGTAGGTCCCGATATCCTTTTCCCACGTCGCCATGGATTGTCCCGGAAGCCCGTAGATCAGATCGATAATGATCGAGGCCCTGCCCAAATCCCGAAGATACGCGAGCGTTTCCATGAGCGTTTCACCGGACTCCAGTCGTCCGATGGATTTCCGGACAAATGTATCAAAGGTTTGAACCCCCAAAGAGAAGCGGTTGATACCGCATTCAAGGGCGGCATCGATTTTTTCCGGGCCGAAATCGCAAAATCGCCCCTCCAGCGTCATTTCGCAATCATTGGCCAATGGGAAGTGCTCCTTGATTCCACTCACCATGCGCCGGATATCTTCCGCGGCCAGCGCCGTAGGGGTGCCCCCGCCGAAGTAAACGGCCTGAAACGGGGCCCGCCGGGCAAACGGCGCGGACGCGGTGTGCGCGATCTCCAGCAGCAGCGTGTCCACATATCGCCGCATGCGCTCCGGCTGACAAGCATTTTGATAAAAGCCGCAGAAAAGGCAGTGCCCCCGGCAGAAGGGAACATGAACGTAGATCGCGCGTTGCCGCCCGCCCTCATGCTCTCCGGCGATTGCTGACGCCCAGGATGACGACAAGCCGTCCGGCGGTATCTGCTCGTTGCGGGCCATGGCATGCACGGCGAGTTTGCGGTCGAACGCTTCATGAAGCGGATCGTCCGTATCGTTGGCAAGGTAACGCCGGTCATCGGTCAGATGCATGCTCTCGCGGCGGTTTGCGCCCACATTGTATCCGGTCGTTCCATCCGCCGGAGATGGGGTTTCCGCCGGAGAATGGCCCATCATTTGCTGTTGCACTTCCCTGACCAGGGACAGGGTCACATCGGCCATTCCATTTCGGCGGGCATGGTCTTCCACCGATTTTCGGGCCATGACTTTTACAAAAGGCGGCACTTTGGCAAGGGCCGCTTCTGCTTCGGGGGTCCAATGCATGGTTAGAACCGTCCTTCCAGTCGAGTGAGAATTTTTTCCGTGAACTCCCAGACTTCGGCTTTATTCATCAGCGTGCGATAGGGCACTTCGTCCAAATCCCGCTTGAGGATGTTGGTGTAGAAATGCATCATCAGGTCGCGGTCCCTGGGGGTGAGCTTGGCGGGATTGATTTCACCGGAAAGCACGCCGGCGTGGACAAGCTGTTGCGGTTCCAGCACCTTGACCAAGGGATCGAGGTAGAGCCACCCACCGAAGAATTTACCTTTCATATATACGCCGCGGGTGTCCAGGCAGACGGCGAAAGCCACGAGTTTCTTTTCATTGAGCGCGGCCATATGGTTCTCGGCATATCGGACGATGGCCTTGTCCACCTGTTCGTCGTAAACGCCCCCGCCCAGAAAGACCAGGTCCTGGTTGGACGGTTCCGGTGCGGTGTCAACAGGCGTCACGACAACTTCAGGCCAGGGCAGCCGTTCCGCTATCCATCGACCGATTTCCAAGGTGGCACCATAGCGTGACGCGCAAACGATGAGTGTGTTCATTAAAGTCCTCCGTGTTCATTTTTATTGGTATTGAGCGTTTTCAACCACCTTCTTCGACGATGCCCGCAGTTGGGCATCGATTTCTTTCAGCCGCTTTTCGGCTTCGGCCCCCTGCTTGGGGCAATGGACGGCTTGCGCGAAGGCGGTCCTGGCATCCTGCAGGCGGCCGACCTGCAGGGCGCAGTATCCCATCATCAGGTGGGCCCTGGCATTATCGGGGTGGGCCTGCACGATTTTACCGAACGTGTGATAGGCTTCTTCAAAATCCCCGGATTCATAATGGATGCCGGCAAGCAGCCACAACAATCGGGTCGAGTGCCGGCGTTCTAAGCCGCGGCGCAAGACGGCTTTGGCTTTTTGCTGGCATCGGGCGGCGATATAGGCCGATGCGGTCCGCTCGTAATCCGCCGCCTGTGCATGCTCGTCTATCAGCGCTTCATATTTGACGGCCGCCATGCGGGGGATGTGCGCCATGAGGTAAAGATCGCCCAATTGCTTGATTTCTTCGGGCCCCGGGTGCTTCAGGGCCAACCGGATTTCCAGGGCCGCCGCCGCCTCTCGATATTCGCCGCGGTCGATATGAAGACGGGCCAGCAGTTGCCACAGGCGGGGGCGATCTCCTTGCCGGCGCAACAGATCGCGCGCCAGGGCCAACCCCTTTTCGGACTGGCCGAGGTCGATATAGACCTTGAGCAGGGCTTCGATCCACTCCGGTTCGGCGTTTTCCGTCCCATCGATCACCAACTCTTCAAGAAGGGCGCGCGCGGCCGCCGGACGTCCGCCCAGGATATAGGCGACGCCGGCCTGATACGCCAGCGAGGTCGATGGGGGGAATGTCAGCCGATGCGCCTTGGCCAGGCACCCGCCGGCCTGGTCATACTGCTTCAGTTCGTAATGCACTTTGCCCATGTTCTGCCAGAGGGCAGGCTCCCCCGGCAGTCGATCCGTTATGCGCAGGTATTGATCCAATGCGGCGCGATGGTGGCCGCCCAATGCCAAAGCGTTGGCCAGGGTAAAGATCACCTGGGGGTGGGGTTGCCCGTCATGCGCATCGAGGAAAGCCCGCAGCAGCCGTTCGGCCTGGGCATGATCCTTTCTGGCCAGGGCCTGCTGGGCACCATGGACGACTTTCTGTTCGGCCGACGTCATGGGAAAAGACTGGGATGCATCACTCGCTCCTGCGGATGGCGGGTTGTCTGTCATGAGCACCATCAGAATGACGGCTGCGGCGAACATGCCGGTGCAGCGGTGAATTTTTCGATGATTCATTGTTGCTGGCCATTTATTAAGTTGTTGCCGGACGGCGCCGTAAAAAGTTCAAGATCAAGGCGCGCGAAATTCCGTGTCCTGAGGCGTACTTGTCGTACGCCGCAAGGACCACGGGATGAGTGCAACGCAGATATTGGGCTTTTTACGGTGTCGTCATTGTTCGTCCATCCTGAAGACAATGGTGGTGGTCACCCATGTGTTGACCGGTCGGCCATCGACTTTCCCCGGCGTGAAGCGCCATGCCTCGAGCGCTTGCAGGACGCTTTGCTCGAAAAGATTCGGCGGGGTTGCCCGGACGATGGAAATGCGGCTCACCCGGCCGTCATGGTCGACTAGAAACTTGACATCCACTTCACCTTCGAGGTTCAGCCGCCGGGCGCGGTAAGGATAGACCGGGCGGGGCTTTGCCATGGCCTGGGGCGCCTGGTCGACCTCTTCGAGGCCGTAAACGGCTTGCAGCGTCGTGGCCGTTGTTTGTGGCGGTCCCGCCTGCGGCGGTGCACTGACCGCGACACCCATGTCGATGTCGGGCAATGCGTCGAGATCGAAGGACGGCATCGGCATATGGGGAAGCTGCGGTGCCTGCATGTGGATCGGTTCAATAGCTTTGTGGGAGACCGTCCGGGGCGGTTCGGGCGGCGGCGCTTCCGGGGTTTCCTTTTTGATGGCATCCTTTCGCCCCGGAGGTTCGATCAAGAAATCCACGGCTTGAATCTCTTGCATCCCGGTCGGCGCCGAGGCCCTGGGTAACAGATTGGGCAGCCCGGTGAACAGCAGAAAATTTACCGTGAAGGTCGATGTGGCGATCAGCGCGAACCGCCGAATGTCTTGAACCGGCAGTATCATTGCCCCTCGGTCCTGTTTGTGGCGGCGATGCTGACCCGTTGGGCACCGGCCAGGCGGCATTGGTCCATGATGCCGACAATGACGCCCGTGTCGCTCTTCTGGTCCGCGACAATCACCACGCCGCCTTCAGGGTTTTCCGCCAGAGATCGTTCGATGTGGGCCCGAACGCTGCGGATGTCGATTCGTTTCTTTTCGAAGAAGATGTCACCGATCTCGTTGACGCCCACCAGAATCGTGCCTTTGTCCTTGATCGTCGCCGTGGCGGCTGCCGGACGATGAACGTCGATGCCGGTCTCTTTGACAAAACTCGTGGTGACCATGAAGAAGATCAGCAGCAAAAAGACCATGTCGATCAAGGGGGCCA